>JAAUYG010045971.1_pt1 | contig 15573 bp, 9 predicted proteins | sample 7278091 | NCBI WGS metagenome assembly JAAUYG01 (sample SAMN14350201, study PRJNA611818) | marine sediment metagenome | isolation source: surface marine sediment (0.6m) | place: French Polynesia: Moorea | collected 2018-08 | reverse complement strand
TACTACTACAACTACTACTACTACTACTACTACTACTACTACTACTACTACTACTACTACTACTACTGCTGCTGCTGCTGCTGCTGCTGCTGCTGCTGCTGCTGCTGCTACAATACTACAGTTTGATTCACTGGAAAGGGAATCTCCGGTGTGTTTGCTAAGTCAAGTATAGCTAGAAACTACCTCTTTCCCAGCGCTGATCTCCAACATTGGACATTATATGACTTGATAACTTTGATATGTTTCTGAAATACGTGCAACAAACTTGGGTGCATTTGGTGAGAAGGATATTAGTTCACAAAATTTCTCAAATATATTTCATAAACTTTTCTGTTGACAGTATTCCTAAACGGTTGAATATAGGTGATGCATGCTCAATCAAACTTGAATCTGCCACAGTTATAATGACCCTTTTTTGTAAGCAACAAATGGATCAATATGTGTTCATATTTAGAACCCATATACTCCATAGAAGATAATACTCCATAGCATACATATATGGAAAAAACAAATGATAACAGAGTATGCATGGCAAGGGAGGCAAGTGATGAGCTACGGGATGTACCTACATTATTAATCCTAGTGCATTAGCTTGACAAATACTTGACATGTATAGGCGATCGGGACATGTAGAACTGTTGTCTGTATTTTTATTAAAATATATAATTTTGTGTCATACTATAAAGTAAATTTTTATATTATTATTATTATTATTATTATTATTATTATTATTATTATTATTATTATTATTATTATTATTATTATTATTATTATTATTATCATCATCCTCATCCTCATCATCATTACTATTATTGTTGTTGTTGTCGTTGTTATAGTTAAACATTACCACACTTGAATACGCTGGAGTCGTGTTGAAACAAGCTTTCATTGATCACAGATTGACGATGTTTCGCATACGAACAAAATATGTTTTATTTGTTCTTTGTCTTTATTCAGTCTCTGTACGTACATGAAAGATTATTATGGCATTGTTTGCAACAGGTAATGGGAGCTAGGTATCCTTCTATGTCTATCTTATGACACTTTCATGTCAAGCTTCCAGTCTGATCACTGCACGAATGTATCACGAGTCACATTTAACACTCACCGCTGAAGTGACCATGATAAAGCTTTGTTACTAACCTCTTAACAGTACAATGCTTTCAATTTGCAGAGTTCTTTGTCACCAATATTTGCCTGGGGGCAGGGGGTTCCACGTGGGTAACGTGAAAATCGATATGACGTGGGCCGAGACGCTGGAATCAACAAACGGCGTATCTGGGTGACAGCTGGGGTGAATAATCAATGGAGCATGACTGTCTCCAGAGAATACAATGCCACAGCGTAGTGGTAGGAGACGAGTGGGTAAGGGTGGGTAAAAAAGGGAGAAAAATTCAAATATCAGAACAAAAACATCGGTTAAGGGAGAAACGGAGGTAGAGGGAGATTTGGAGAAACCGTGATAGTCAGCCAAGCGTGACGAGCGGTCCTCTGGGTCGTGTTATGTGTGTGAAGGACAGAAGTTATGGCTCAATGTTGGTATTGATTCAGCCGGTGCAAGGTAACAAGAGGCACCGCTTGCTTGGAGAACAGTTAGGAGGACATGCGCCAACAGGACACAGAGGTGACGCTGTAGAATATCCGAGTGGAATGAATTTGTCAGTCCGTTGTCACACATATCGTGGGTGTGAGATTTGTGACAGGAGGAGAAAAAAGACCCTGCAGTATGTCAACACGGTGGTGTTCAACATGAATGACTTCTGAGTCACGGCAACCTTCGGTGTATAGTGTATGAAGGCCGCTGTCTTGTGTTTTGGGAGCTACAGAGGCCTGTGTCTCTGACTGATGCCCTCTGAAGAGCCGAGCTCATAAAGTGCCCCGGATTCCTGTCCGCCAGAGCCGCCATACCACCGTCACAACCATAAACGTGCCAAGCCAACCGTGCAGCTTCGCAAATGAGAGCAGTCAACTTCGACAAATGTGTCTTTTCGGATACCAGGAGTGTACAACTTTCTCTTTTGATAAAAGAATGCCTTTTCGGTTGTCAAGCTCTCGGAGCGTGCAGTCCAGCAGGAGCGGCCCATTATCGCTAAAACTGTAGCCTAATCACCCGTCCTCGGCTCTACATACACACCGGTCGTACACAGGCTGCGGTGCTGCTAAGAATGTGACCGGACCCCCACCGCTGTAGCTCTCAGTAGCACTGTCAAAAGATGTACTGCTACAACTGCCCCGCGGTTAGGACATTTATCTACATGCACTGACATCTTTTCGGACGGCACGTCAATCGTTTACATTGTTTTGTTGTTTTTTTTTCACGACGACGTCGTCATTGTCATGTCGGGGAAGGCGGGTGTATTTAAGATGGCCGCGGCCGACGAGAACTTTTTCTTCGGTGGTGATGCGCTCAAATCTCCACCAGTGGCCATCGGGAGCGGTTCTGAATCCGTGAAATCCACCAAGTCAACTAAGTCCACCAGAACGCTGCTTCTGGATCCCGACACCTCGGACACGCTAGCCAGAAGTGAGGAGCTCACCCTCAGCATATACGATGTGTACTCGGACGGACCCGGGCTAAGCCCGGAAGGCAACAAGACACCCCCCGCTAGCCAACCAAATAACGTGACAGTGACCAAGACGGATGCCAACATGACAAGTCTGTCACTTAGCAACGGGGTTCAGAACGGGGTCACCCCTACTATTTCGGTTAATGGTGTCAACCCAAGCGAGAAGACGGATCGTAAGCAAACCGAATCTACTGACCCTAGACAAACTGGTGCATACAATAATGAGATCACCAAGCTGGCCAAGGCCCAGGCTTCATCCCAGGTAAGCAGCACAAAGACTGCCCACAGGTCTAACAGTGTCACCGCACAGGACAGGCACCCGGCGGCTATCCTAGGCCCTGTCAGTCTCACGCCTTCCGGATCCTCAATCACTCTGGATAGAAAGTCCAGTGCCGGGAAGGGAGATTCCAAACAAGGGGCTTTCCAGTTCAAATCTTCGTTTACACATGAGTCGCGTTCCGTGTCATCCAGTTCCCTGCACGACGACGAATTCAAGGCCTCTCTGGAAGATACGCTCAAGAAAAAGTCCAAATCCAGCGATACGAATACAAGCACAGGTGGTAATGCCAACGATAGCAGCGGGAAATCCAGAGCCAAGGGATCACAGGCAAGTGGGGCATCCAGTGGAGCATCCAGTGGGGTAGGGAAAGCCAAGGCGAGTTATAGCGTGCAGGCTGCTGTGGCCGATGCTGCTAAAAGGAAAGGCAAGTTTGAATCTGTATTAACGGATAACAAAGCTGTTAACGGGACACAGAAATACACGTCACTGAACGGTTACTCATCAAGTGAGGTGTCATCGAAGAGACACCATGAATCAAACCAGTCTGCCGGACATGTAACTGATGCGGCAGGTCACACAATTACCAGAAGTGATAAAACAAACGGTGCTGTGGTCTCAGAGCGGTCGGCGACTGTGATAGCTAACAGTGACAGCAGTGGTGCCGATGTACCTATTGCAGGACATAGCAGTAACCAACGGAAACAGGTGACAGAAAATGGCGAAACAAAAAACAGCTATGTAAATAATGCACAGACGGGACAGCTGATTAAAGAAGGAGTCCAGGGGAAAGCCGGAGCTGTTTCATCAAATGTGAATACGACGGATGCAGAGGAGAGCGCTATCAGTGCGAGCGACATCAGCCTCACTCTTAGCAAGGCTTCAAATCAGTCTGATCCGGATTCCGACTGGTTGGACGCCCACAGTACGGAGCAGTGGAACAGAAAGCAAGAGATTCCACCTGCGGCTCAGATAACCCGATCTGAGTCATCACAAGCCCAACAAGTGTCCGGAAATAAGAAATCGACTGGCTACGAGTCCAAATCTGGATCTGTAAAAACTGCAACTGCTCAAGGACTTCCCCCGGTCCAGCTCAGGAGGGGACCGATCCCAGATTTCAATCCTAATCCAGGCCAGAACCCATCCCTTGACCGAAAAAGCAGGGGATCCATATCGTCATACAGCCTTACCACTGTGAGCGGCAGAGACTCCTGGGGATCATCCGTTGTGTCATCGATGCTGAATGATGACATATACGATGCCAACCTAGGTATCCTGAACGATCCAGGAGATGGCTCGGCGTCTATATCCAAGTCGAGTACAAAGTCTGCAGTCATCAAGAAAGGAGTGAAGCAAAGTGAAATTAACGGCTCGTCCGTGACGAGTTACAGCAGACGACAGCTCTCATCTGGAGCAGACGACTCTGTCTTTGACACTTTCCCGCGCGACGCCAAGGTAGATGATTCTTCAGAAACAGATTACACTCCAGTGTCTTCTCTGCCAAGATCTCCTTATCAAGAGCTGAAAGACACCGTCGTCGGCGGTCACGTGGGATCTTTGGTAAAGGACAAATTTAAAAATCTGAATCTCACTGGTCGCATGGTGGATCCTTCTACGCTGCCCAGGAAGAAAGACTCGTCCAGTGGCGGTGGTGACAGCTCTGCGACCAGCGAAAAAAAATTCAAATTTGCTGTAGAAGGAATAGACGTTCCAAAAGTAGATAATGACACCACTGATGCTGGTACCGCGGCCGATCCAGAACCAATAGTAGGGATCCCGAGCCCACCGCCGGTGCCAGACTTAACACCGAACGGGACAGATTCTCTGAAGAAAAATTTGGAAAAGAGAGGGTTTGGATACGTTCTGGATCACAAGCTTCAGACTGAGATCAAGGAACGAGCTGTGAAAGTTTCATCCAAGAAACCGCACGAGGCTATTACGACAAGGAAATCCGAGGCTGATCCAGAGCAAGAGTCCGAGGCCCTTGTACAGGCCAAGGCCAAGCTGCAGAAGACTGACAGTATGAAGGAGACCGCATCACCAATACAGCGGGACAAGTCTGGACATTCTGTCATGTTGATGGAGCTGAGATCCAAACTGCACAAATCGGAAGTAAAGGACGTCCCAGAGACGCTAGAAGCCAGCAGTGAGACTCACAGCAGCTCTCTTCTGGAAGAGACAAAATCTAAATTACATAAGCGGGAGTCGGGTATATACAAGGAAACGGAAAATAGTAGCAACGAAATAACGTACAATGGAGTTGTTGAAACAAAGGGTGGCACATTTGAGCTAAAATCTGCTGCAACTCCTCCCAGAGATTCAGGACCAATCCAAACCTCGAGATCTCCGCACACCGAACCTTCCAAGGAAAGCAAAACACAGACTAACATAAGCCAGTACCGTGACTTACAGGAGATTCTCATTTTGCAGACGTCAAAGGACGAGGCAATACTGGAGAAGACATCACGGAACACAGGGGCTGTTGTACAGGAGGCGGCAATCCAGTCGACCAGGGCAGGTGACAAACTGGAGTCAACAGGAAGTGACAGGAGTTCCCATGGGGTTACAAGCGTGGGGAAGGCTGGGATCCAGAAGACAACCTCTAAAGGGATCCCTCAGTCAAGTGAGAGACGACACAGTAAGGACAACGTAGCACAGGAAAGCCTGAATCGACGGAAGAGTCAGGATAACAGCAACACCCAGCAATATGGATATAGCCGGATATATACATCGGCCAGCGGCTCCAAGAACATTGCAGAGAAACATAAAGAACTTCAGCAAATCCTGATGAAGGATGCCGCGAGGGATACAGAGATAATTGTGGAAAGCAACGTAGCAAGTGAGATGGAAGCTCCAGTGCAGGAAGCTCCAGTTATTGTATCAGCGTCAAGCAAGGGAAAAGTTAGCCAAAATGCGCCCAAGCAACAACACGGTACAGCAAACGCGGCAGCGGTAGAAGAACTGGCAGCAATATTGAGGGATGAAGGTCACCGGGAATCGGTTGAAATTCAGGACAACATAGCACAGCCAAGTAAAACTAATTCTCAACCTGTGAAAGGAACTAATTATCAGGTAGAAACTGGGTCAGAGATTAGAATATCGGGATCACAATCAAGCAGTAAGACACAGAGCGGAGTATCTGGATCCGAAACCACGGAAGCTGTGACGAATGAACGCAAACCTGTTGATCGTAACCATAGTAATTTAACATCAAGTGGAAGTGACGTCACTAGGCCACGGCAGGGGGAGCAGGCAGATTCGGCCTATCACAGCGACAACACTACTTCGCCAGGGTTGCCCCAGCAAACTACAGGGGACATAGCTAGCACTGGGCAACTTTTTACCGGAGTTCACAATGACACCACACACCAGGCGGGCCAATCAATACAGGTGAATTATGAGCTACAGGACCGATTGCCATCGAGCAATGCCACACATATTGATCCGATATTGGCAAAGAACTCCCTGTTCGAAGCCAGGAGGAATGCTAGACACAGAGAGGCCCTGGACGGCACACAGGCAGGTAGCTCAACGTGGGAAAGGCCTGAGGAACCAGAAGGATTTCTGGACCACGTGGGAATACCCAGGGAAGACGACGTGTATAGTGTCCCCGTAAAGAAGCAAAGCCGTGATAAAGAGGTGCAGAATGAAGTGCACGACCCGAGTGTTTCTGTTAGTAAGGCCAGGCAGGACAGGCAAGACAGCCGTGGAAACCTGAAACATAAGCCTCTCTATCTCTCTCAGGAAGATCTGTTACTCTTTGCGCTTTCGAAACCATCTTTAAATGGTCCAGGTGGATCACATGATAACGGCCTTGATACAGGGAGAGTTTCGCCTTCAGATAATGTGCCACATCTTAGCCATGGTTACGGGTATGAAGACGATTCTAGTGTGACAGGATTCGCCGCAGTGGACGAAGCACCTGTGGCGGGCGGCGCGCTGTCCCCGCCTGGCCAGGTCAGTGTTTGGTCTGATGAAGGGGAGGACAAAGACACTAGCCTCAGCCTCACTGACACCGAGTCGTCAGTGTCTGTGCGTGTCACTTTGCCGGAACGAAACGGCAGTCACCGGCCGTACACCGGCGGTATGACATCGGCAAATAGAACACACGGCAGCACAGGGGATCTCCATATTAGGGTGGATGATTCTGGGGACCATCCTCGACCAAGGGTGGACAGGACAAGAGAGAGGATCAATGGGCATCAACACAGAAGCCGTTACATAAAGAAAGGGGGGAATCACAAGGCCCGTAATCATGGTGACGTGTATGTGACAGTATCTGGACAAGGGGACAGGCACTGGAACGGGGATCCAGACGGTGCCTGGAGACCGAGCAGTCCTTCTGGGTCTTACTCCTCTATTTCCCTCCCCGTGTACTCCCCCAGTGTTTCCCGCACCAGCTCTATATCTCAGGATCAGTGGGGATCCCGCAACAACCCTCACCCTAACCCCCAGTCCCGAAGCCGTCCCAGAGTCCGGCAGAAGGTGGGTGCAGGGAGACCCCGCCTGTCCCACAGTGCAGAGAGGGGAATCCCCCTGCAGCCCTTGTCTGTCAATGTCGCCCTAAGCCCTGAGCCTACGGTCATTCAAACCCACCCAGTGCAACGCCAACGCAGCAATTCGTTCCACTCCACGCGGCGGCCCACCGCTGCTGCCCCCGAGTTTGGCCAGGCCTTTCCAGGCATGAACCATGCGCGAAGTATGACCGAAATGTCACACCTGAGTGACCACGGGATGTATACGCAGTACGGCACGAGAGGCCAGCCCCACAGAGGCGAGAGAGCTCCACACAGCCACAGCCAGCTCCGGCCCAGCTACCCTCACAGGATGAGAGACCGGGACAGAGGGGAAAGCTTCAACTCCCACGGGAGTGGGGGACCCAGATCCCCGCCAGGACGGTACTTACGAGTGGACGAGAGTACCCGAGGCCGGGTTCCTATCTACAGAGGACAGAAACTGTCGTTTCGCTCTATGAACGGCCCAGATGCGAACAACAACTCAGGCTTTGGCAAACCAGGCCGGGGACCGGGTCATATTTCTCGCGTGCACGTTGAGGGAGAGGATGTGGACGGGGTGGACAATACGTCCAGCTTGCTGGAGCCTGGATACGGGCCAGGCCTCGGAGGGACACGGGCCAAGTACTCGGTACATAAAGTGATGGAGAGGCAGGAGATGAGCAGCAGTGGTCAGACCGTCCACCCGGACATGGCGACAGGACAGAAGAAGCGGCGAGTTTACCAGGTCAGCAGGGATGGTACGACCACCCTCAACAGTCACCATGGCAACACAACCACCCTAAACAGCCACCATGGCAATAGTACCACCCTGAACAGCCACCATGGTAACAGTGCCACCCTGAAGAGCCAGCGTACCACTCTACCCAGCGCCAGGTCTCCCGATGTGGAGGCAGTGGATCCAGAGTTACAGTCGGCCGTTAAACGTGGGGACCAATATAACATCACCGTGAAGCTAAACGCCGCCACTGGCAGCCTCCCGCCTGGCAGCAGTCGCCTTGACCAGCACTATGACATGACCAGGGACGAGAGGGTCACGTCCACCAGTCGCACGGCTCGCTCCCACCAGCGCGGGACGTACGACAGTGAGGGTTACGACGGCCGCTACACGTGGGAATCTGTCCCCCAGGAACATACGACCTACAACTACAGCGACAGCCGCCGTCGTCACCACAGCTACGGCGACCCCTTCAGCCCCACCTCGACGGGAGAGGCGGTATCCGGGGATGGCCCGCTACGCCAGATGACCCTTGTACGCCTTCATGACAAAGATTCCCCTCAGGCGACCCCGTCTGATTCCAGCTACATGGCTAAAGCCTCCTTCAAAGTGCGAGCGGATGCCCCAGAGTTACAAGTATACAGCAGCGAGTCCAGGGCGTACGAGAGTGACGGGGAGTTCCTCATCAAGTCTGTGAGAGAATCGGAAAGAGTTGACGTCAGTGGCAGCAACGTAAGACGCAGCCGATCCATGGAATCCCAAAAGCGGTACCGTTCCACTGCCGAGGTTCCCCTTCTCAGCTCCCCGCCCCCGCCAGCACACAGTCCCAGCCCGGAGCCGCGCTTCAGCATGGCGATCAATCAGACAATGACTATGGATTATGTGGCACCAGACGGGGAACCAGTCGACGAGAAGCTGCAGCCGGAGAAACAGTCTCGCCAGCAGAAAAAGCCTCGGCAGCCGAAGGAAGGGAGACGGCATGTGAAGGAGGAACATGTCCACAGGAAAATCAAGATGTCCGAGCACGATCTGGCGCAGTACTTGTCGCCAGACGAAGAGGTGGACTACGCTCCGGAAGACAAGAACATGCCGAAGGTTGTCCGTGGTTCCATCCTCATCAAGAACTCCATAGACACGACGGGAGCGGCCAAAGTGGTCGACATAGTAGAGGGCGATGATTCCGGTGATGAGGTCATTGTCGAGGACAATGTTAACCCCTTCCATGGGCGATATTTGCAGCAGCGGGAGAATCCCATGTACAGCAGTGATCAGGATCTGTCCCAGTGGGATGACGTACACACACAGGTTACCAAGTCCAGAAAACCAGCTTTCACGGAGATATTCGACAAGGGCCACGAGGAAGAGTACACCGAGATTAAAGTTACCAGAGGTAAGAGGCTAAGCTTACTTTCATTTAAATATTTAAACCAGTAGTTACCAGAGGTAAGAGGCTAAGCTTATTATTTAAATATTTAAACCAGTAGTTACCAGAGGTAAGAGGCTAAGCTTACTATCTAAATATTTAAACCTGCGTTGTTACGTTTTGTCATTTCAAGAGATTCATCAAATGAAATTTCATAGCTTCTTATACCCGTTACTTTATTATAGGGACCAAATTAAATGCCATAGCCGTGCGGTAAACTACAAGTAACCTTAAGTAATGATGATACAAATATTTTAGTTCTTGTTACGAATTATGTATAGTGTCAATCGATTTGCCTTATCCCATTCACTCCTTTTGCTGAGCATTAGATGACCGAGGGCAAATCATGGCTTAAAATATCGCAGCCAAATCACAGTGGATTCTGGTGTTAACATGCGTTCATTATTGGCACACCAGGGTAGCGCAGGTTCCGAATACGGATCAATGTGCTTAGTGGTGGAGGCCTCTCTCCGTAACGTAGAGCAACATAGAATGCTTTACTGTATACATCAGAGATTATCCCTTGAATGTAAATAATTATATCCAACCAATCGGTCAATGAAGCTCTGGGCACCACATTAGGACAACTATATTTAGTGTCAACATTTGGAGCTACACATGTACCATGCTTGGGTCAACACTGAAATTTAGATTGAGCGAGACCAGTGTAATCCTATTCCTCGGCCAATGTGTCATACCATTTTCTAAGGCCATGGCAGTAATCACTATTGTCAAAAGTTTGCAATATTTACAACAATTTGTCTACTTGCATATACAACTGTATATTTCTACAACATGAGGGAAACAATTATGGAATTACATTTTTATGATCAGCTAATTTGTCAAAAATAGGCATTACTCTCGTATGGCTTTCTAATAAATACTTGGATACATGAAAACAGCACGAGTTACATTCCAATACTTATGTAATGGCATTACGTATGGCATGGCACACTCGCTGTAATATTTGCTAATAAATATATGAGTGCATGTATATTTACTCATACGGTTCCCAATACACGTGCTCGTTTGTGTACCAACATGTAGCTGCGTACACTGTACGCCAGCTGGTACGTTGGACTGTTGGCTGGCAAAACGTTTTCCCAGCTGCAGGCTACGGTCATCAGGTGTAGGTCCAACTCCCAGAGGTATGGACTGGAACAAAACATAAGGCCACCTTGGCCCTTCACTGGAAATTATGTCGTAAAAACTATGTTATTGTCAGTTGTGTTTTTCTCCCATCTAAAATAAGCTCCAACTTTATATAGGTCTTCTTTTCGTTCTAGGGGCAAACAGTTGTGTTTTATGTCTAAGCGTCGAGACTTATGTCCGATTTGCTACAAACACTTTAATTTTGAGGTATTTTACTGGCACTTGTGTGACGATGTGAAGCCACAAATTCACTGCCAAGCATCACCATAGCCACAGCTGTTCTGTCAAATGCAATCAGATAGAATATAACGCCTAGGGGCACAAGTTATTCCCTCCCAGCTATTTGCCCCCACCCCTCCCCGCTGCCTGCCCTTGATGTAGTGATCAACATACTGCCACCTAGGCCTAAAATGGTATTGCCTGTAAGTACACGGGAACTAGGGCCCGTATAATGTAACCATGCCCAGCGTGCTTATATCGACGTCCCAGTCAGTCCTAGTGGCACGGAACCCCAATGTTACAGGGTGCTGTGTTGCACCGCGCAGTCTTGGTGCCATGTCTGCGAGCCTCCACCCAATCCAGTCGGCCAACAGCTGGATACCGACGGCTGGGTGGCAGCAGTCACGCAGACGATAATAGATAGTGATAGATTTAAGGGACGAAATCCCCATTCATCAATTGCCAGAGGCATAATTATCTGTGATGACAGAAAGGGAACTAAAAATAAAATTGGTATAAACCAAATTGGGTAGATTGATTCGTAGTGGTAGCAGCAGCACGTTGGCGGATGTGACTTAATAAGAGAAATACCACCAGTAATATCGGTATTCATGTTAATTTATTTGGTAGCCTATACCAAATTATGGTATAGGACCCGACAGCAGCAGCAGCAGTAGCAGCAGCAGCAGCAGCAGCAGCAGCAGAAGAAGAAGAAGAAGAAGAAGAAGAAGAAGAAGAAGAAGAAGAAGAAGAAAATGATGATGATGATGATGATGAGGAGGAGGAGGAGGAAGAGCAGAAGGAGGAGGAGCAGGATGGTGAAGAAGAAGACAGGAGTACTAGCAATTATGATTCTGTCTGACTTATTATTCACTTCAGCATGCACATTTGGTCCAGGGATTTAGGAAATTTAAACTATATACATGTAAACAACTTCCACTTTGCCACGTCATTGTACCTTTTGTATCCCCCTGCATTCACATCCTCTTCTGGGGATAGCAAGATCGACTGCCCTTCCTATTAATTTGTCATGTCTGAAATTGTGCATGTTCCTTAGTCGAGTTGGGGTGTTATATCTGGTAGCAAAACATACATGCATATACATTTATCAAATACGTATTTGAAGTAAAAATGTGTTGTGATTATAGGCCAATGTTGGATATTAATATACATGACCCTGGCGGCTAGGCCAATGTAAGGCACATGGGTGACATAGACGTATGCAGTGTGCCTCCAGTCTCTCGTTTCAGTGTTGAAATATGGCACAATATTCACGGGCAGAGGACCAAGTATAAAGACACAGTCGGAGCCCAAGGCTAGGAACGTCAGTTAGGGGTCGGTACTGAAATATACGTCTGTACGGTAGCGCGGATGCTGACACACTGCTCTTGTACAATCCGCCCGAGGCAGCGACATTCAACCAGAGCCAACCGTCCCCCCTGTGTGACAGCGATGACTGCACGACGGATCTCTTACGTGATGAGAAGGAATGTGATGTTCGTATCATAAAGCGAAGGCCTTTGATATCGGTCGGGTTGTAATGCACACAGTACTGCTGACACATTGAGGCCAAGCGGCCTACTACTATACCGTTGGTTGAAACACATCAAGTTGATTATTGGTGCGTGTGGAATGCATTGAGAAGCACCGAAACGAAAATTTGAATGGCGACTGCCAAAACAGAAAAATAAAAGGCACCAGTTTATATACACGTATCTATATACATGTACGTCGCCAGCGCACACTTACTACATGTACATGTAGGCATTGCAGCATACACGATGTACATCTGTACGTTTATATATTTCATATTTTTATGTCCCAAATGCTTTAAGTTGCATATATACCCCATTATTATAGATAATAGTTTGACCTGTTCGTCCCTGGCACCAATGTTAAAACCTGGGCAATACATAGGCTAGTTTTCTATAGGTTAGTACCAGAACGTCTGATATTAACTGGTTGCCCTGAAATATATCTACACCGCCAGAAGAGTCAAGAGTCAAATTACCTTCATGCCCAGTGGCTATATTCTGTTCATGTACATGTATATGCTGAGGGAAACTAAGTTACGCGCAACTTGAGGTTGTTGAATTGTGCGACTGTTCCGACTCATAATCTGCCACCAAAGTGCCACCTATGCAAAGTTGCCCTCGCGTGACATACATTGTACTTTACGCCATATGATGACACATCCATTGTATGGGCACTCTGTCACATGCACGCGTGAAAATCGTCATTCTTGGCATCTTGTCTTCTAGCTTTGACAATAGAACCCCTTTACCCGGGTCCCATTCATTAGAACACTTCACCACAATATTTTAACCGGACTGAAATCTAAGAACGTTCCAGCCAGGAGTCACCCAGGACAGCATGATGCACAGCCATATGCATTATAACTGTCACGATTGCCCACGATCTGAACGCAGATATCATGGTGCTCAAAACACCTTGCAATGTTGGACAAAGTTGCTGTCAAAGTATGATTAGTTTTGTGCACGTACATGTAAATGTACTCGGAGTCATTGGACAACCGTTAAAACTAAGTAGTACTTTGGAATGAGGCATTACAATTGTACACACAGTTACCCACCACGTGGGGCAGTCCACATTGGCCTTTTTGCCACATTCATTTCTCTCACAGATCCATTTCCTATAGGGATTTTACTTAATGGTCGTGTGAACAGGGATGATGTGAACAAAACGAATATTCTGATAGTTGGAGATTGTGACAATTGACAGTAAAGTGTCGATTTCAATTAAAGTATCATCCATGTCTTCCACCAAACTTCATCATTTGTTTTTCAAAACTTTCTGCCCCCATGGAATTTATCGACAGTCGAATGATTTCTACTTTATTTATCTTTATTTATTTACTCAAGAAGTTGTTTAAAAAATTCTGATTCCTGCTTCTGATGTTGCAACACGTTAAGGACCGTGGTACACGAGCGATGAGAAAGTCTTGTGCCAGGTGGGCCATCAGCGCTCCGTGCGAGGTGTCCATACCGATGGTAGGTAGATGCATATGTGTCCTATAGCACCAATTAAAACCTGCCCCGGGTAACAAACTGCTGATAATATATGCCTGTGCTGGACAAGATTTAATTGGGCTTCCTACACTTTTTAGACTTGGAAATAGCTCCAGCGTATGGCCCACGGAGGGCGAACTACGCTGCGGGCATGCAAAATGCTGAAAACTTTTTTTAAAGACACACACACAAAACTACGACACGTGTTGTACAATGGTGTCCATTGTTTTCAGTAGAGTTGTTGGCTATTCTGTGTGACAGTGACAGGACAAACAGGTCCAGAGTGGCGTAATGCCCCCTGGTTGGAAGAAAGATAGGGTAGTGGAGTTGGGGGGTGGGGTATAACATGGCAGAATCCTGAATGTGCATAGCATCCTCCACTAGATAGAAACAATGTAGCTCTTATCATAGTCGTGGATGCGGAAACGGCAACACGAAGCTCTAACAATTAACAGATTCACGTAGGCGGTCGTTGATGAAGTACGCGCCATCACGTCAAAACATAACCTGCCACCTTCTTTCTTCAGTAAGATAAACAATTAATACACTTCTTGTCTTGCGGTGGGAATCAATGGCTTGGGTGTCGCCTACCCGGGAGTGATAGAGCACATTGGAGTTGGCAGGATTTGTAAACAGGTCATGGAACACCAGCAGCACATGTCTCGAGTACAGATGCGACATCTGCGACGTTTGCGACAATCATTTGGAGGGCCACATTGTTACAATACAAGTAGTTTACTGTACCTAAATGCTTTCTCCACAACATAAACATTTAGCAGGCCATCTTGCATTTTCATCTGCTGAAAAAATGTCTTATTATCCATCTCGGGCAATCGATAAGACACGTCAGCAAATTATGTGTTACTGTCAGAGGTACATTTTGTAGTCTACGTGTACAATCTTAAAGAATTATAGGTCAAAGTTCTTTACATGAATGCCTACATGGGTGAATGTACCTAATAATTCACTTTAGAATAGGTGTTTGCATTTCTATGCTCCGAGTATACGGACTGAGCTGGGCGATCTTGTTTTTCATCGACATTATTAATGTCAGGAAGCGTCGCATGTGTAATGTGTGTTAGGAGCTGGGAAGGGCGGGGGCGGGGGGGGGGGGGGGAGAGACAAACCCTGCTCCATATAACACACACCTAATGACTAAATTATACAAGGGACAACCCACGGGAAAGATTTTGGTAGGAGTCCTCATCAACGATGTATGATACGATGTTGCCTTCGTCTTCAATACAAAAGCCACCATGGTAGGCATGTTCTCCCAGGATATCCTGACTACTTGTACTTGGGGAAATCATGCAGCTGTCTAAAACTATCGGAATGAGGTTTGCTTTGCTAGTACATGTAGCATGAGTAGGGAAGCAAGACACAACGTCTTCAGCATACATCGACATCTATAACCTGGCATGCCTGTTTGTTTGCATACCGGTTGGTATAGTAAACATCCCATTTGCCTATAAATTTAAGTTGCTGGAAAGATGAATGAAATGATTTGTTTTAGGTCATTTTTCTGTACAAATGATGGCTGGCTAAACCGGGCCAAACAACAAGCGGGCAATGAGGGGAACGATGAAAGTGTCTCATATTGGACTCGAACCCACCACCCATCGATCTGAAACCGAACGTCCTATCACTCGGCCACCAGGTCGATGTTTCATTTCC
>JAAUYG010128629.1_pt1 | contig 15582 bp, 14 predicted proteins | sample 7278091 | NCBI WGS metagenome assembly JAAUYG01 (sample SAMN14350201, study PRJNA611818) | marine sediment metagenome | isolation source: surface marine sediment (0.6m) | place: French Polynesia: Moorea | collected 2018-08 | reverse complement strand
CGTGTCTCAATGTGCAGATTGGATTTCCCCTTGTATCTGATGTAGGTATGCAAAAAGAAGATTATGTGCCGGGTCTTCATGATTAATAAATCATTTTCATGAATAGAATTTCCCCAAATTGGTCACGGAAACGTTCACCGCACACCTTGGCTGCAAAGGATTCTTTTGAAGTTGTGACAAGTGTGTAAGGTGGAACAACTTTTGAAAGCAGAACAAAGATTTGTTTCTTTTGGATGCCTGTCGTACCACAGTGCAGTTGGCGACAAATGCTTCTGTTCTGTGAACAAACTGCAAGACTGCAAGCAACAACCTTCAGTTGAATTTGGATCCGCCAATTTGTAAACCCTTGTGCGATGACAATTGTTTGGATCTTGCCAGCTGATATCACGGTTGCCTAAAGTGTCCAGTGACACATTTCAGCCAATTGTGTTTTCTTTTATTAGAGATGAAAAGTTCAGAGAAAATATTTGTGAATCTTTGCGAAAATTAGATGTCTGCATTGCCACGTAGATCCGTGGGGTTAAAAGTTGGTGAAATGATTTTTGGGACGCCCACCCCACAGTGCCAGCTTCGTTTTGCACCAGAAAGGCATCGGGTGCATTTTGTCGCAACACGCAATCAAAACTGCGTAGAGACCCCACCTGCGTTGGGTTCGCGTGCAAAGGAAACGTTATTAATTTACGTTCATATTTCATTGTTGGAGCAAATCAGTGCAGACCCAGGTTTGTGCAAAAGCAGCTCTTTGATTCAAGTGTGAGTCAGGTAATGATTTACATCGCTACTGTGGGCTGGCTATTGATTACCACGGGCCCTCCATCAACAGGCCCCAGAAAATGATCCTTTAGACCTTATCATTTATTAAAAACAAAGAATGAAATGATATCCACTTAACCTTAGACTCTGACGCAGAAAATGACAGAAGTAAACATGACATGGAACAGAAGAGGTAGAATTTGATTCCTTTTGTTTCTGTGAGCGGAATAAGAACGAAGAGATTCGTCCCTGAAGAGAGCTGAGTTGTCAGGCGAAGAATATGAGTGATTGACCATAAAATTAGCCTGGCTGCCTGTTATTATCTGCCATAATTTGAGACGTATTGCATTACCGTGGCCCCGGCTGCAGCCGTTGTTAACGCTACCTGAAGAAAAGAATGCTTGACCAGTACATGACTAGAATGTCGTTCAATGCACTTAGGGAGACTTCTAGCAACCAATTATGGATTAATTGCTCACAAAGGAGTTGTACAGATATGAAACAGATGCAGAATCCCTTTCAAACAGTTCATGTACGCTCATTAATCACCTCGAGATCCAAAGCATCTCTTCTTTTTCTCAGGCATGTAATTCAATACCATCTGGTTATTCACAACTGGGGGCATTAATTTTATTCAGGGAGACAAGCCCATATTTGGTTTATGACGGATTCCAACAAAGTCGCCCTGTCGTTGTTTTGTCCGCTGTTTACCACTTGCTTTGTGCTGTTAGTTTCTGCTCTGAATGATTTCATAAATGATAGGTCGTTGTCAACATGAACTTTTCATTGTCGAGCAAGATTTATGGATGATAACCACTGATTTATCACACTAGAAAACGTCAGATTTTGAGTTGCAAACCGATGAATGTGACCCTCCGTGACATGATTCTGCATAACCTGTTCTTTGCGTGAAATCGAAGGTAAATTGGATTGTCTTGTTCTTGTAAAGAAACTGTGCATGCCAAAAGAAAGTAAACAAGGGATACAGATTCATAAAATGACAGAGCTTGCGATGCAAAATTCTCATTTGTAATGAAGAACTTTTGAAAAAAGTTGAATGAGAGGGGGAGTTTTTCTGGACTTTTTATGTGCAACATTGTGTTGCTCCAACAAAAGGAATTTGAACCCTCAAGACTCTCCAAGATGGGTATGTGAACCATTGAGTTCTTCCCACAACACCAAGCTGGACTTAGAATGTCGAAGTATGCAGCTCCTTGCTGCCAAATGAATCCTTTTGTCCTTGACTGCTTTTCAGCTCGCTTGAAGCAACACCGCGAAAAACATTTTTTTGGGGGGGGGGAATTCAAAATTTCTGCTCAAGTATGCCAGAAAAGTGTCAGCCAGTAGCCAAGGACAAAGCAACAAAAACAGCCCCTTTTACCCATGACTATAAATATTTCATTGTAATCAGCTGGCACTGTTCAGAATTATTATTGCTCATTGTGAAAGATATTTGCACAGCTTAATGGACTGAAATTACCTGCAAATCAAACTATGCAATCAACTCATCATCTATATGTATCGATACATATTTATTTTGCAAACAATTTTTATGTGCACAGATTTCGTGTTGTTTATCCAGTGATTCAATAGCAGGTCTATTCCAAATTACCAATAAATGTATGAATCTCCATCAATCCAGCAGCTTTTTTGGAACCAATGACTTGTATGAACATTTGGATGATCTTTGGACACAATGATGAAAATACAGACATGTTGCGAATGCCAACAAAAGTTTCCACCCTGACAATTGTGGCGACAAATGTCTTCCTTCAAGGTGTCGTTTCTCAATGTGGAAATTTATACTTTTGTATACATTTTAGAAATTTCCAAAGAAAACAACTCAAGGCCGATGTGATAATTCTTAAATTGCTTGTTACACCATTGAGAAATGTCAAAAACAATGTTTTTGCTGATGCTCAATGGACTCCTGAAAAATCTTGAAAGGAATCTTGTATTTTTCAACCCTTCAGGGTAAAAACAACAGACTTTTTGCAGGTGTCTCAAAATATGTACTTCAGAGAAGTTTCCAAATGGTCATTTTCATAAACTGTTCGATTGTGGCACCGTCTGAAGAAAAGAAAAGGCAAAACTTTTTTCTTCGTCTTCCATATTCCATTTTGCACATGTCTAGATAAGTGCTGTGTCCTTTTCTTGCCATTTTTATATCAATATTTGATGGAAAAGGACTCTTATGTAAATGCAAAAGCTCTTACCTAGAATTTTCAAAACTATGATGGACATTAGTTGAAAGCCGCAGATGACAGAATGAGATTACGTTGGATAGAATTACCTTTTGTACAAAAGGCTCTTGGAAATTTCTTTAATAAAATGTAAACGCATAAAGTTTACAAGTTGTGACAGCATCAAATTCGGCTGTTCTGATTGCATCGCGGCGGGGTTTGCGGGTGCCTGGCCCCTGGAAAACTCAGGTTGGAGGGTCTTGGTTCTTGAGGTGAACATTTCTTATGGTAATTGCAATCTGTCATAACTTGAAGAAAAAAAACTCGCTGGGCTTGAATTCCTTGAGCAATGCTGTTCTTCTGAAATACCTGAACAACATATATACACTGTTGGAGATGCCAAATTATATAGATGGATATTTTTTCTGTGGAAAGATAACATGTGAACACAGCAATGTGGTTCTGTACATCCCAAACAAGGGCCATCTGTGCTGCTTCTCTTCCGAGGAACCCGCGAGTTGCATGTAGTTTTCGTGTGGTCACTACATTGATTTGGTTGGGGACACAGTACATTGTAATTATGACGATGATTCACCAGTTGGACATGCCTGCTTATTAAGCCGACGTGGACAGATGGGTGAAGATGGGCAATCACAGGCCTGAAATGGTCAAGCGTTCTTTCCAAAAAAAAAAAAAAATGTCATGTCCAGGAGCAACTGATTTTACTCCCATTCATGGATGAGAGATAAAATTACGTTGCGCAACGCTTTTTGAAAGTTCAATCTGATTGCTCATTGTGACAGTCAACTGAGTGTAAGAAAGGATAAGAGGCGTTTTTACGGAGGTTTTGTCTTTTTGCGAGACACTGGCGCCCGCAGGGCAATGACAAAGCAAAGAGCAAGTTTCTTCTTGAGTTACATATGATGTCAAATGCAACAAAAACTTAATCTTAAATCATAAGTAAGAGACACGTCAAGTGTACATTTACGTTTTTTGGTGATGGCCAAGTGGTGCGGAAATACTTGGCATTTCTAATCATACTTTGTGGATTTAGATGGCATTCAGCCAGTGTTATTTTCCTGCCTTGATGTCGGTTCCTAAGCACAAAAGAAGGCATTTGAAATCCGAAAGGCGAACTTTTATAGCCCCATTTCGGCCGTGGTAAAATGACATTTGTGCAATGACAGGAGGTTATTAAAAGAAGATACAATTATGATGGGACTCCCCAGCATGTTATGATCCCACATCTTCCAGTTTGACGTATCAAAGTCTATGAGGCCTTTGAGGCGCTCTCTAAGGCGAAGACATGGCTTCAGGCATTGATACCTTGCAATTGATATCAATGTAATAGTCATTTTGCCATCTGTACGTCGCAGACTGCTTTTCAGGTGTTGTCCCACTAAGATGATGAATGATCTTCCCCTACCTTTTGGTCATTTCAGCAACAGAACTGGTGCAGGTTTAGTAATTTATCTTTGCAAAGTAGTGGGTTGATATTCAGGAAAATTACCTTGGAGGAAAAAAAAGGTTTTGAAGTCTTTGTGTTGAAGGAAGTTCTCTTTCTCGTGCTTGACTGCAACAAACACCGGATGCAATCTGGAAGTTATTCCCCCAAAACGAGATTTACCGCGAGTGAAAAATAAGAAAAGTCAGGAATGCGTCAGTTTTCCGTGCGGAAAGAAATGAATGATGAGATTGCGTTGCAGTCTTTTATGATGGTCTTCGGGAACTCTACCCAGCACGGAGTTGTGTACAGAAATTACGCCGGTGCCGTTTCCTTGCGCACAAATGTGGCAGGGCGCAAACAGCAGTCCGTCATAATATCTGTCTCGTGATTACACAGGGCTCTGTCAGGAGCCTTATTGACTCAAAGCTCGCTGAAATATATCTTTTTTCTTGTGTACAAAAACGACAAATGAACAAATCCATTTTGACACGACGAAATAAATCACTGGCTTTTTCTTTGGCTTTCACCTTTTATGGTGCGGCCATTTACACCCCAGGATATTCGCCGTCATATTACTTTTTCCAGATGAATATTGCATTCAGCAGAAACGTCTGATGTCCAAATATCTCAGGTGATTTCTGCCTGTTCCTGTTCAATTGTGTTTACATTCCATGAGTGATTCTGCAAAATAGAAAGGAAAATCTCTAATCTTGACACTGCAAATATTAAATATGATATTTGCACTGGGAGACTGGCATCTTAATAAAAAAGCCTGGGTCAATTTTGTCATCCGACATCAAAAGTGCAGACCTCGGCTTTATTGTGCGACTATTTGCCCATTGTGGGATATTTCAGCGCTCTGCGCTTGTATGACCCTATGGGTTTATACTGGATGATTGAATGTAGGATTCTCTGGCCATTGAACAAAAAGCTGATTTGTTTGAAGCCTGTCATAAGGGGCTCGACCCGGTGTCAAGTGATGGCAGCTCGGGGTTAGTCAGAGTAACTAACTGCAGCCGCTCACATTCAGGAGGGTCAGAAGGAAGCTCTCTCATGTCGGCGCTCTGTCCGCCATAAAGCCATATTTGTAGGTACAGGTAGCTATTAAAGGAAGTCGTGCATCTGTATGATGGCCGGGATAAGGACAAAAATTGACAGAACATGGTCAATTGGGATAGAACTGCACACCCCGCTGTTTGACAGCTTCAAGATGTCCATGCCGTCTTCGTGCCGACCTCTTTGTCATGTGTGGCATGTCCAGAACGTCTATTTAGTGTGCAATCCAAGCATGCTCTTTTTGGATATAACGAGATTTCTGGCAGACAGGTCTTCCGTGTGTGTGCTGCATTAGCAGCCTACATTTGGGCAGCTCTTGGCCTTCGCCCCGGTATATTTCGTCTCAAATTTGATCAAGTCAGAGCAGAGGGCCCCCTTTAAATCATTTTACTCAACTGCGGTTATGATGTGAGTGGACAAGATGAAGGTTTCCTGGGCCTCACTTTGCACACCAAGCCACCCAAAACATATTACTGCTGATGTGAAAAATATGATAGAGAGCGCACTGAGGTCTTTAGTAAGCTTTTGGCAGCTGTTTTCCTGCAGGATTTTCTTGGCAGAGGGCAAGTGGATTACCTCGAGTCCCTTCTCAATGCAAGCAATGGGAACTTCACCTTCTTTGGCACGAGAATGATGGATACTCGCCACACTATTAATATGCTCCCCTACATTGCCATCAATATCAACTACGGCCCATTAGGATGGCTATAAATGATGCAGTCTGCTGAATTAAAAGGCCTTATGAGGAAATATGAAAATACTGACCTCTAACAAAGCGTACCACTTTGATGTGAAGGTAAGCGCAAAGCAAAGCCTGAAGTGATTTGTAGGCTCCAGCCACTTCGCACTCGCGGGTTTGTGGCGATTAATGGCCCAAGTGGCTGTCCAGGAGTGGTCAGTCTGAAACCTGTTCCCTTTCACGGGGTGGAAATCACTTTTTGAATGGACCAAAGCAACTTGTGTGCGAGTGAAATGTGTGTGTTGGTCATTGGAAATGATTTCGGTCAGTTGCTTAGCGACATTGTCTGAGAAGGTGGCCTATCTGTCGCCTGCGAGCGGAAAGTCAGAATCGGACATGTTGTTAGCATGATTACAAGAAATTGGCCTTGTGTGGCCGCATGAAAGAAAGTAAAATCGGTGGACGGACTTTGTTCTGCGTTTTTGAAAGGGCAGTTGTGTGCCGTCTGTGAAAAGAACAAATATTTTCAAGCAATTAAAAGGCAATTTTGAAAGTTGATTCAGAGTTTACTGAAAAGCGGGATGCATAATTTGATCACTTGCTATGCCATTTACAGTTAACTCCAAGAGCCTTGTTACATCTTGACAATTGCTATGTTTTGAATTGCCTCTGCAAGGCAGCCAGTTTGCCTGGTCGCAGCAAAGTGATAGAGATGTGATAGACCAGGTGGTATCTCGTCTTGTTTGCCAAGAGACTTTTTGCATCTTTAGCGACACGTTCCGTGGTGCTTGACTGGTGTACATCGAGTAGGTTGTTGTGAGGGGACTTGTTGCACATTTACACACAGGTCTATGCCCAATTTGTGTGACAGTGCGCTTTGGGCTCACTCTGCTGTGAAAGTGGCTTGACTTTGCCAAACAGACCTTGTTCACGGAGTGGTAGAGTCTCTAAACACGAGCACAACCCCTACAGAAAACGCCAATTATACCCTAGTTCCCCTCCCAGTTAAAACGGTGAGCATTCCCCATTGTGAGCCCACCAAAATGAATTGTCCTGGGCATACACCTGTGCTAAAAGTTATCCCTTTGAAAGGTAAATTCACTTTTTGACAGCGACTTTGCTCTTTTAGATAGCCAGATTGCCGTAAAAAGAGCTCATTTGCTCAAATACCTTGAAAGCTTTGCAACTGTCGCAATATTTAATGCGTTTGGATTGGTTTTCATATTTTAACTCCACAAAATAAGGTCGCGGGTAACTTTTCCTTTGTGTTTAATTTGCCAAAAACGGCTCTGGCATTCAAGGAATCTCTTGGTGACTTTTCGACCCTTTTGTGATGTTGTGTTTTTGTTGGCAAATTTTTGAAAAGCAATTCACTTTGATCACTATTTTGCTCTTTTGGCGTGACTGTACAGGAAAACGTGGAAACAGCTTGCGTTGAACATTATGTGAGATCTGACCAGTTTGTGGATTGGTGCCAGTGAAGGGCTGAGGCATGTGGATTATATTTTGCTCAAAATTTAGAGCTTTGCAGTGAAAGGGAAATACTTGTGAAGCCAAAAGTGTGATTCAATGACCTGTGCACCGACGCGTAAGACAGAATTTATGAATATTAGCGTTTTGAAAAGCTATTCAGCGTCGCACCAGGCAATCAAGGCAAAGGTTGGAGCAATTGTAAAGCTTGGATACAGATGTAATACAATCTGGAAGCCATAGGTCTCTGCCATCTCCACAAACACCTTTCAATGACACACAGATGAAATATTGAATGATTGCAAATATGAATGGCAGTGATATAAATTTGATGTCAGTCAGGCTTAAGCCTTCTTGAATTGCCTGCCTATGAGCTTATTTTGCCTATTTCGCTCTGACTGCAGCCACAATGGTCACATGTGGGAAGCGCTGGCTTCAGCCAACAGTTTGGGTTTCAGTGAAAACGCAGCTGTTATTCTCAGCATTTATTGTTGCGTCCCAGAGCTTGAAACCTTTCAAAGCAACAAAACTGAAAACAGTTTTTTGTTGGACAGCAAAGAATAGCCACAAGAATATGAAAAACTGGAATGAAGGTTATGCCAACAATATCAGTGTCAAATTTGCTCTTTGTTTGAAGTCGTCAGCTTCAGGCTGTGTCACCGAAGGTTGAAATGACGCGGCCTTCACAGATATCGCAGTGATAAAGAAATATGATCGCTTGTTTGACCGCGCGACGGCTTAAGAGTGGCAGTAAAGTGACATGACATGTAATGGAATGAGACTTGAGATTTCGGTCACAAAGCGATGCAGCTTCACTGAGATTATCTTACTTGTTTTATGGGTAATGGCCATGTAAGCTGGCCCCGCTGTAGCCTTTTGTATGCGCCAACCATGTAGTTAGTTAGTTAGCTAAGTGGTCAGCTGAGTTGTCAGAAGAAGCTGGAAACATGTGACAGCTTGTCCTGGTATGTCCTTTCCACAAATTGTCAGCTGGGCACAAGCTGCTCTCCCGTGTCCATATTCGTGCATCTCAGCGCCAAACACCGACGTGATCGGGTTGCCTCGAGAGTGCTGAACACGATGGCCTCAGAATCAAACACGAGTGTTATGAAAGCCATTATCAATTTATGGAATCATTACAAGGGCTGACACGGACGCACTGGTCGGGCCACGCGAAGTGTGTCTGTCAGCCCAGAGAGACAAGGATGATAGCACCCCCTCCTTCTCTGCCCACCCTGCCCGCCACTGGCGGCCTCACCGCTACCTCCAGTTTTGACACATGAACAATGACTTGAAGGGTCAGCTAATCGTGTCGGATGCCACTCAAAGCATCTGTTCGTATCCAGCCTCCTCGATAAAATATTGACATCTCGGGCGGCTATTGCTACTCGAGCCTCTTCATGTGCAAAATGCATCTTTTTCACTCCCATCTCATATTGAATTCCACGACTATCCCTGGCCATTGGCCCCAGTCCCCTTTCATTCGGATGTGTCTCAACAGTTTTACATCACTTGTGCATCAAATTATCTCTCCTCGAGCCTGCGAGAAATATCGCCGTAACAATATTTGGAGTGCGCCTGATGTGATATAGCTTTATGAATTAAGTGTATTGGCAGGCAATGCGCAAGGCCCGCGGGGTTTCCTTGATGGACAGCAAAAAGACAAAACCTGCAGTTCGCGATTCTCTTGTCCAAGCGACTCTTGCGCGTCATCTGTTCCTGTTCCTTGTTGTTTACACACACAGGAAGAAAAAGAATGAAATTGCGAGAGGCAAGAAATTGTATACAAAGATGAAAGACAGCTTTTCGCAGTTGTGAATATTGCAAGCTTTTGAGTGTTTTGCTATCATCCCTCACCTTGAATATTGTATGCAGTGGCTCAGCGTTTTGAGTGGCCGTCACTGTAACGAGCTGCAAGAGATGTGCAAACGCAAAACCATTTATACTGATGCTGGCAAAATTTAAGCACTTGATTGTAAGAAGATACCACTCCGTAAAAAGAGAGATTTGAGACAAGAGGAAAGATCGATGCAGTGGAATCAGTGGGAGTTCGTCATACGGGATGAATTAGGGGAGCACGGCTTTTGATGGAATGCACGTCACAATTCATATTTGTAAAGGTTAGATGGCTGTCAGCTCCCAGGGCGGGTTCAGTGAAAGAGGAGCTGCGATTTATAAGTGTAGGGCAGGCTCACTGGTGGTAGGGTTGCCAGGCTCAAGTGGTGAGGCTTGCCTGCAGCAGGTGATGTATGGTACTCGAGCCCGGGTAAAGGTTCAACAAGAGATTCATATTCACGCACATCTTCACGGCCTCGAAATGTTTCCGTACTACGGACAGGACTAGACGTCCTCCTGCTGAACCACGTAATTTTCTTCTTTTTGCGTTTGTTCCTTCTGCGCTCCTTTTTGCAGCTGAGGCTGTAGAATCAGCTGATTCACTGTTTCTGCTGCAGGAAGCAGTAGTCTCACTTGGCAGGAATCTGGCTCCCTGTGTTCGTCACAAATCTGCAAGTACTAATCGACTGTTTATCGCACAGTGGAGCCGTCATGCAAGCTTTGCGGTAGATAAAGCCACGTGCCATACTTCACTAAGCAGATCAAATTGCGCGGTTCAACCATTGAGGGTCACCCATATCTTTCAAGTGTTTCATCTTAGACTTGACAAACACGACTCCTGGGATTGACAGCTTCGTGGAGCACTTTTTTACCCGGTTCCTGTTGGGTAAATAAAAGCTACTTAGACACACAACATCTTGCTCTGTGACAATAGTTGACAGTTGGAGAACAATGATAAAGCCATTGATAAAATTACCACACATGAATACGCTCTTTTTTTGATCACATTCTGTGTCCTTGTGTTTTGCGCTGGTGATGACTGCGAAGTGCTGTTCTGTTGTCGCTGCGTTGTGTTATGAATGGATATGAAATGAATGAATAAGGAAGTGGGGTTGAGTTTGAGGTCTTGTCGTGGCAGTTTGATCATGTTACCAGGTTGCCGCTGATGATTGAGCACATTGTCGACAACAATGGCAAACGGGACCCGCTCCTTGCTGAAGCGGGTCAAACAATCATTACAGGGTCACTGCAGGCTTTATTGCCTCCCTGCACTGCGGCTGTACCTTGCGCGATTCCGACACTGCCGCCTCGGTCGACAGATACACACAGGTTGTTTCCGCAGTCGGATCAGCTGGCGAGCAGGAGGAGCAAAAGCCTTTTAGTCCCTTCGAGGACACGATAAGGCCACCGACGCAACCGACACCACTATCAGTGCATACATTTACCACTGTGTCACCAGACCCCCTCTGTAACCTCCCCGGCGGGTTTATGGTTGCTGTCTCAAAACATGCCATACACATGATTAATGTCGGTAATCTTTGTCCATTTTGGATGTTGTCAATTTCATCATGCTGCATTGGCTTTCTATTGCCTGTGTGATATGCAGCACAATGATGCTAATCCTGCAGATCTGCATGCACTTGCCCTTCCATATTTTTCTCCCGCTGTGTGTTTAAATGACCTTCCAAATCACGCAACGAACAGATTTGAATTTATGATTCATTTATTTGTTTAGTTCACTTACAGCGGATCAAATGTTTTACTTCCTGCTCGTTTGATGTATTCAATTCGCCTAATTAATATTATTTGTGCTGCAAACACGGAACTTCGAAAGGTTGAGAATGTGTCTGGAAGTCACTGAGACAAGTGCACAGAAATTTTTGAAACAGAGATCGGTTTTGTTGCGTGATTTCCTTTGACACAATGGTGAACAAAGTGAATTTGTGAAAAATGCTCATTCTGTTTTGTGTTTGGTATTTGATTGCGTAGGAACTGAGGACGTTCCGTTCATGGCAGAAGCGGACGAGATGGAGACGATGGTGCGAGCGGGGGCCGTGAAGGACCGGGACGCGGAGCCGACCCAGGGCGAGGACCTGCTGCAAGCCGCCGCCAAAGCTGCCGCGGAAGCCGCTGCCGATGCCGCCTCCGCCGCCGCGGAGCAGAAGCTGAGCGGCCCAGGCCCGGGTTCCCCTTCCCAGCCCAGCGGCGACGCTTCCCCTGTTGATCCCGCCATTCACAACCCGTACACTAACATTGAGCCGATGTCCTCCCAGGGCTCTGCATTCTTTGACAAGAACACTGACGATGATCTACCAGATGACAACCCAGTTGACGGAGACGAGTTCAATGACGCGCAGGACGACGGTATGGACATTGATGACGCTGATGCAGATCTGGAAGAAAAGTTAGCATCTGGTGAACTGTCCGGCCCTCTGAACCAGATGTCGACCATGACGACCAGTCTTCTCCCGGACTCAAACGTCAAACTAGAGAAGCTGCAAAGCACGCGTGTGGCAGTTGCGCAGTTCGCAGAGAACAACATGCCCAACTTAGTCGGGGGACCCCCCACTGACCTGGCCACACTGCAATCTGCTATTTACACGCTGCAGCAGCAACAGCTGATTCAGCTGCAGATCCTGCAACAACTGCAGCAGCAGCTGATGGCAGGCATGGCCCCTTCTATGTCCAACCTGCAGGCCATGATGCAGGCGACGCAGTCTCTGTTGCCGCCCATCGCCGCCATGGCCAAGTTGACGCCGCAGATCGGTAACGCGGCCGCGGGGTCGAACCTGTCGCCGCCGTCCAGCACGGCCATGGCTGCAACAGCGCCCTCTGGCTCCAGCGACGGCATCGGCAGCGCGAGGTCCAAGTCCCCAGGCGCCGCCGTCGACCGGAAACCGCTCCTGTCCGACGACAACAAAGACGATCAGTTAAGCTACACCTCGCACAAACAGAGCGACCGATCGGGGTCCCCGATGTCACACCTCACCAAGATGGTCGAAGTTGGTGAGTGTTTTTACTTTCGCGTTCTTTCTTCACTGAAAAGAAACCTTGTGCATTTGCTTCTGAGGAAATTTCTGACACCAACAAAGCAATAGATGCAGTGCGTGCGAGAATGCTCGCAAAACTGATTGGAGTTTTCAGAACTGGTGTCGTGTATCACAATTCAAAAAGGGGAAACACAGACTAATGTGGTGGTGGCCACTAATGAATGCACATAATCTCAAACCAAATAATTCTTATATGCCAGTCTATTGTGTTGAATGCCTCATTCATTTTCAGACTGCTTAAATTTTAAATTTGAAACACGAAAGGTAATTTTCATCTTTCAACGATAACTGGTTGGGATGAATGCACCCGGCAATTAGCAGCATTCCTCCTTCATTGTATAATAAGCAAGATATCGCAGCATTTTTCAATTTCCTTTTCATTTGGCGCACAACAAAAGGGTCATGACTCATCCGCCTTTTCAATAAACAGTCATTAGAGATGGACATGCAACCGTATTCATAGGCAGTGGGCAGAACATGTATGTTTGAGACTGTGGCAAAGCCTTTCGCCCTATTGATGATAACCCCTTTATTTGCAGCACTTCTCAACAGTGATTTTCATCTCTGAGTGGGTTTTGTGAGGAAATATCGGTTCACTTACCTGTGGCAATATCAGCATCTGTCTGGCCGGCCAAGACTGATAATTTAGCTGTTTATGGCTTGACAATATGAATGCAGATGGAGAATTCTGTGAAGCACTTCGACGTATTTCTTTTGGGAGGGCAGTGAGCATAATGAGCACGTAGGGAAGGTGACTTTCTGTAATGGAATTAAAGGCCTGAAGAGAAGCAAAAAAACTATTTCTGGCAGATTTGAGCCATGATATCCTTACAAGTGGCATAATTGGGTGGACATTATGGAAATAAGTAGTCCTGTGCTGGCCATGAATTAAAGCAAATGACTGGCTTTGTATGGAAAGGTGGATGCAGGTTAATGGTTCATGTCGACGGGTCAGGACCCTGCTGTATGGGGTCACACTCTGTGACATCTTTGTGCTTGTAAAAACTGCAGGTCTCTCTTAGTTAACATCGGCCGCAGCCCCTTGTCACCCTCCAGACCGCCGCATCACATTGTGCTGATGGGGTCGGGTTTGCTGAGCGGCACAGCTGACCCGAAGCGACAATGCTCACCAAAGCCAAAAAAGCTTCTGAACAACGGGCTTGGACCCTTCACACAGACTACACAATTACATGTTCACGTGCCGGCAGAAATCTGGGGGGTAAGTCAATTGCAAGGGCCAGGCACTATATTATCAGGTTGCCTGACCAGAATGGTGTGGAAATTTTGCACATGAAAATGCATTCAAGAACGCCTGGAAGACTCACTTCTGATGTGTGTTTGTCTGTGTGAAACAGAAAAGTTGCTCAGCAATAGAAAAAGAATGTGGTGTTTAGAATTCAGAACGGGTAGTTATTGAATTGAAACGACTGTTTTTGGACCTTCACTGATGGCATTGTACAGAACCCATTGTCGTGGTCATTGAAATGGAAGGAATTGTCTTCTTGAAGAAGAATGGGTCGCCGGCTTTTCTCCAGATGTAACTACAGAGCATGTTCTGATAACTGTCCGCAGTTAGGCCATTTCGCAGTCCGGTCACATAGGTCTTTCATGCTTTTGCGGCAATATAGCGCACTCCAGATTCATCGAGTTTTCCAATCCAAAAGGCTCAGTAGCTTCAGAAATGCACAGCCCGTACCATCAGTTGCCCTCTCTAATCTGCCATATTGCTCTTTCTAACCCTCCATAACCTGTTTGCCAGAAAAGGCAAAATACTCAGGGACCTTTTTCACATTGTATGGACGCCATAAATAACAATGCTGATTGCCTGTAAGGCCAGGGTTAGTGGTTTGCTAATTTGCGGGGTCCTGCTCCTCAGAATTGACTTTTTTCTTCCCGAGCGCGTGGCCAACATTGGGAAAGCAACTTTGAAGTGGTGCTGCTTTGTGTGCGGCCTGAAGATTTTGATCCCATTGGCGTCTGGATTTAAATCATATTCCTTGGGATCTGCAATCTCTTGACCTGCATGTGATCCCCTGTATCCGCTAGTTACACGTGATTATGTCTCTGCAGAGTTAACCGTTACCATGTAATCAGTAACAGTTGCTGTCCATCTCACTGATGTGCCTGCAGTTTGCCCACTCGTGGCAGTTCACAAAATCTGCAGAACATATTGCTTTGTGTCTGACCACGGCGGCTGGATGAAAAACTTTCGCATGACTGGTAAAATAAAATAATTATTGCTCTTGGGCGTTTGAGGCTTAACTTACATAAGACTGTCGCCCAGTTAACACATCACACAATACTGTTGAGCTTCAATTTCCAAACGTTCACACAAGCGTGTACAAATTGCATAATTTATGCCCTTGGGTACGGAGAAATTAAATATTTTGCCCCAGATTGATCAAATTTCAATAGAATCTGTCTCGGCTCATACATCAAATGTTTCGAATCCGTCTTTGTTCGCTTTGTGCCCATCCATTAAAGTGACATCATGTATTATACCCCGGGTTATGGTAACCCTTTCAAAAATGGTATAGAATTAAGATAAAATTCCGAAAAGTAAACTTGGCGAATTGTTCAAGATTGTTGGCATAACTTATTAACTGTCTGCCACATTGTAAATGGATACAGGCTCTTGAGAATTTAAATACATTCCTTGGAGGCTAGATTTTCCACCCAAGAAACGTCAGTTTTGAGGGAAATTTCAGCATGCAAATTCTGCATTTATCACTGCTTTGACAGGAAATTATAAGGTGTGGAAAACTAATGGCAAACCTGCTGATTAGTGTTAATTAAAATGTACACAAAAAGTGACAGCTGATGAAACAAAAGTGGGCAAGTATTTATATCATCACGTATTTCCTTCAGGGTAAATTTACCTCTCATTTCATACCTTCCCGTTGGCTACCTTTTGTTTATTCTTCCTGCCTAGCAAGCCTTAAATCATTAACATTTTGGCCCAGTTTGACAGCTTTGGTAAATCAACATAGTTCAGCACGTTGCACAACCAAATTAATATCAAATTATACTTTCCCTGCAGGATTTCAGCCAGAAAATGAGTTGTTGCATAAGGTCGTTTGAAGCACAAACTTGTGAAGTAAGTTAAGG
>JAAUYG010144545.1_pt1 | contig 15583 bp, 12 predicted proteins | sample 7278091 | NCBI WGS metagenome assembly JAAUYG01 (sample SAMN14350201, study PRJNA611818) | marine sediment metagenome | isolation source: surface marine sediment (0.6m) | place: French Polynesia: Moorea | collected 2018-08 | reverse complement strand
CCTCTGCGACCAGTCGCGCGCTGTTTCTGTGATTGACGTACGATTCTCACAATTTTGGATCGTACATTGGTTGTAACTTGGTCATAAGCCTGGTGTGACTAAAGCCTTAGTTCAACACAAACGTCAATGGTTAGCTGTTGTACAGCTATTGCTGAACGAGTAGGAAATTTTCAACCACAGAGCTCTCCCTCCCTGGTCCTGGCTGCTGAGCTCTTTGCTAATCGCCCAGAACATGCAGAACATGTGAAAGAAGTCAGTAGGCCCGAAGGCCTGCCAGAACCCCTCCAGGCAAAAAAAAAGACAAAGCAGCATTAAATTAAATTACATAAAACCGTGATATCGAAGACACGCATCGCACCTACAAGATAAAACAGTCACACCTCGAGATAAGTAACTTCTCACGAATAATGGCCGGGGCTAATGAGCAGAGATAGCATTATTACGGCAGGGGTCAGGGGCTGAGGATGCTGACAAGTTGGAACCGACGAGCTTCGCCGACCTACCCGTTGATATACAGTATAGGTTGGCGCGCGTCTTAATGTATATCGAAAATTAAAGGTTCTCGCGTTGTCACAATCTATAGCTTTGCTTGTGATTGATGCTGGCATAGTGGGTAATTTCCAAAACTGTTAGAGAAAAGCCTAGGGCCCCAAATGCTTTCACACCCCACGGGGTGGCGACTCTGTCACCCTCAATTACCGTAGTTCTCTGGAAACAGGCGTGAGCCCTTTATCTCGGCTTTATGACTTCGCTGTCAACGAATTCAGGAAGGACAGCCACAGCAAAAAAAGGCCAACATAGTCTTGGTATTTTAAAATATGCGCAAGTAGATGGTAAGTGGTTGTTTTCCTCTCCAAATGGCCTCAACAGAGTGCGCTTACTGCTGCCGCAAGACACGCACTCCAGCGAAAAAAAAGCATCTCGGATTTTTTATCACTTGAGCAAATTCCAGAGGACGTCTCGAAGTCGGTAGGAAGCGTGCGGCATCGACCGCCAGAAAATAGAAAGACAACGAAATTCACACGTGGCAGGCTGGTTTTTTCTTGCCAGATTTTCTCATGATTCTCCAGCCAAATAATCAAGTTAAATTTACTCGAGGGCCGAGATATAAGGTCCTCTTTGTAGAGGACCATAAGTGTGTATCACAATCAAATTGGTAAGTTCAGTCGTCTGCGGCTTTTTTTCTTCCTGCAAAAAAAATATATATATATTTCTTATGATTTGTTAAAATGAGATCGTGACGAAAAGAATTTCTCTGTCCTGCGTGATTTCGGTTGTTTGTGGAAGTTATACATATAGTACAGGTTTTGTTTAAGTTCAATCGTTGCTTTTCAATACAGGCAATCCTTTATCGTTGTTGTTGTAGTTGTTGAATATGACGATGACGACGACGAGGATGACGATGATGACGACGACGACGATGATGATGATGATGACGACGACGACAGACGATGATGGTGGTGATCTTATGTTACACAACGCATCTGCTGACAGAGTGGTGCTACAAAAATATCGTTGTCATAGTGACCACTGAGAGAAAACACGATACATTATTTCAACCAATTATCATGCCACTAGTGTCCCTCTGGGGAATTTACTGCAGAAGAAAAGCATCAGTGACACTGTGTCACAATAAATGGACCTGAGTATGATAATGGCATTTTTCACTTAAATATGCAGAAAAAAAAAATAATTTGACAATCTGCAAACACAGCCTGTGTTTTGATTCCGGATACATCCAGAACGTCACAACCAGAATCCATGATAGCAGTTGAGGAATTTGCTCCAGAAAAAAAAAATTTAGTCAGGGTCCAACCTGACGCTATCTATCCGTTGCCTTGCCCTGGCTTAGACTGTCCACCAAGCCAGCATCAATTAGGGGTACTTTGACAAGCACGGGTAACTCTATGATTACGAAAGGTGGGGGTGGAGGGTTCTGCGTTCTGGGGAGATCCCCCTTGTCTGTTGGCTTGAGCGAGGGGGCGGAGTAGCAGAGCCAGTGTGCGCTCCCCTCTCGTTTCAATCTATCTGTAAACGCCCTGGGCCTGGAAAGAATCCTCCCTACATTAGTTCGGACTCGAGGTATTTTTTCACCCCGAGGGCAATGCGGGGAAAAAAAGTTTTGGGGACGGACATCGTTACACAAATGCATCCGGAACCGATTCGTGGCTGCTATCTCTTCCATTTCCTGTTTTATATCCAGTTAACTGCGCCCATGAGAGCGCCGTTGACGTACACATAGACCGTCGCAGCCTTATAAATGCCAGAACATCTTCTCCGAATGCGTTTCATAAAGACAGAATCAACGGCAGAATTTCCCGTTCGGTATTTTTTTCCCCGCAATATATATATTTTTTTTCGTGAGGAGCGATCTATTGTACTGTTGATAGGTGGCCCGCGTTGGATGGATTATTATGCACTTTGCTCCAACGGGGCCCAGATGAGGAATTAACCACATAATGCACTTTCACTTCATCAGATCTCAGATTTCGCTAAAATATGACCAGACGGGTATGCGCTACGTGTGAACTGCACGAGGCCCATGTGAGCAGCTTCAAATATACGAGATATTTGGGGAAACCTTACTCTAGGTGGTACACAGCGCTCAAGACAGCTGGTTACTTGTTGCTTATACCTGGAACGGTCAACAAGTTAAGTTGTCCGGGTTGTTGAACAACCCTTCTTCTTTTTCTTTTTATCATCATCATCATCATCATCATCATCATCATGACACACCAAGTGGCAGAATTTGAGGTAGCAACACTTCAACTGGGAGCAGTACTGAATCTGTACAGACATGAGACGGGGAGGGGGGGGGGGGATACGTATGAGCGATAGACAGTGTGGGCCCGAAAAGTACCTGAAATGGGTACAAAAGTAATTCCAACAAAGCACCAATTCCCTGGTAAAAAGCCTTACCTGTATTTGAGCGGTAATTGACGACCTTGACGACCTATCGCTTCCTGAACATATCAGAATTAAGGCGAGAATTCGTCAGTATATCTACCTTTTTCCCCATCGAGAAATCGAAAGTCTTTCAGCCCCTTTTGATTTATGTAAAATGTCGGCAAATTGACACAACGTAAAGTGGCTCTAGTCAAAGTGTATCAACATGCAATTAGTAAAACATGAATGAGGCTTCGTCTACAGTTGGTTTGGAGTAGGACTAATCGGACACGTGTAAATACGTGTGCCTTGCCCCTGATTATGATGATGCGAATATTAATCGGTTGAAACGCCACCGACATCAGGTGCTGCTCTAGCCCAATATAGGACTCTCGATACTACGTTCTATATCACGTAGCATATGGTCCTATTGGGCTAGTGGTGCTCATGATGAAACAGGGCATAACAAAGCGGCATAGACCTCGGCTATATACGGATTAACCCAAATCATACCCAGTCCAACTAGTATATAATTGTTATAGAGATATAATGACTTGTACTGTTGCGTATTATCCGGCAACGCTCCAGCAACGTTCCTCTGGTGTGACCGGGACATTTCGTCCGTATTCTTCATCGCCGTTTACCCCTTTCCATGTTTTAATATCAACACACGTTTGGCATATGGAACTATGATAAAATTTGATCGGAACACATGTGAAGTGTTCTTCTTTATACTACACATCTTTGGAAGTGATAACGTTACGGTACCAGCAAAATAACGACGGTAAAGCTACATATATATAACTCTGGCCCAATAACAGCGAAGCGATGGTTTTACTAAGTTACTTTCTCATATACTTTTTTTCAATGATATTGCAAATACATGCAAATATTTTATGTTTAATTAATGCAATGGCCTCTATTTTGCCTAACTCATCTTATATAGTAAAATATTAATATTGCTAAATATTATCTATATTTAATGAAGTTAAAAGAACTGCCAAATTTTCAAGTCTTTCTTGATATGAAGAATGTCATAAAGATATGTTAGTCATCATACTGGTAGGGTTTTGTGCAATGTCCAGTTATATGTGATGTATTTACTGTATTGGGTATGCTGTCTCCGTCTTACTATGTGATGCATTTGTGTGATGTAATTGTCCTTGTGAATGTCTTTGAATAATAAAAAAAATCTTATATGGTAAAATAATTATTTGTGAAGTCTATCGGAAATCGAGTAAACTTGAATTGCAAGCACTGTTTCTGTTGACTAGAACGCTCTCTCCCTCTCTCGTTGGCGGTGGTGTTCTATATTTGACATTATAGATTTTAATGCACACATATGCTTCGGTTTGGACAGTCCCACATGCATTTACGCTCTTGCCGATACAACCCCCCGGGGACTTTCGGAAAGATATTCATTTTTGAATGGCACTTTGATCCTCGTTTTTTTTTTTTTTTCTGGACCACACCTGCCCACATACAGATTCCATACTACGCTATGTATCTCAGCTGAATGGAAAGCCGAAAACCCCGGTAAAAATCACATGTACCTCAGCAAAAGCAACCTAATTTTGACATTCGCTTTCAAAAGGAAACTGCGGGCATGCGGGTATACTAGAAGATAGTAGGTCTCGACTTTTTTTAAAATTAACTTCATCAGGTTACGGCTCCAGGCCACATCAAGCTGCATATACTCGCCTTGGGCAAGGGCGGCGAGGGCTTTATCACTCGATTTGTCGTGTATCTAAAAGCTTTCTCTTCAAAATCGATGTTTTTGTAGAAAACACTCGACAGGCAGAACAAGTGAATAGCCTTTATTTATCATCACTTATAACAGCTGAAAAGAAAATATATTTACAATACCGACAAAATAGAACTCGCCGCGGTGGCTGCACAAGTCTTACAATTTTTATACTTCTGAGCACGAGATTTTAAAAGCAGACCTTTCAGTTAGCCTAGCCTTACAAGCCCTTTATTTAGGAAACTTTTTATTTGGAGGTCTAGGCTGTTGGCATGGCAACCTGCCCGGGCCGGCAACCCAGACAAGGCCGTTGCCATAGCGACAAGCCAATCCCTCGTTATAGCTTCGCAAGGGCTTTTTCTGTAGTCTAAACAAAATCAGTTTTCACAATGATCTCAGAAACGTATAAAATGCTCTGGACAACCATTGGGAAAACCAGTTTCGTGGAAAAAAGCTAATTATCTTAACCAAATGAAATTCTACTCCGTCTGCTTGGTTATACATGTACGACTTGGGGATAAATTGTTGCTGTAAGGCGTCGTGGACTCGGGCGTTTCTGTTGTCTACCTGTTACGAATCCCCAAACTCCTGTGATCTGCGGCGATTGAACCTATAACACACACAGATGAGCAAGAGTTCGGGTCGCAACAAGCGCTTGGACTTCAAAAAGTCGTCACAATTCTTGCAGCTAGGACGCGCCATCAGGAAATCTTGTGATTGTACAATCTGTAGCTGTGAAGTGTCAAACTGCTGCTACCGGCCACGCCCTTTTTGGTGATGAAGCGTCAACCTCAAATCTAAATATAGCAACACCTGGGATCCATCGTAAACGCCTTGCAGAGTATCCAGTTTTCTAAAATGCGGAGGCGATATAAAGTCAAGACCTCCTAGACCTGCACATCTGATACGATACTTCCCCTTCCCATCTGATATACTGCAACTATCAAAGGTAAGCATCACCTTGTAATAATCTCCCCATAAACCGGCACGGCTTGACCTACTCCCCACCTATACTCCCCGAAAACTTTATAAGCTAAAGCAGTACCTAACGAGCGTGAACACCCATTCCCGGAAGCTACTTTATTCCCGACAAGCATTTCTTCCAGGATTCACATTCTGAAGCCATCGGCGATGAAGACCTCTGGTCATAAACCACCAAACTCTGACCAGGTGCACAGATTTTGCGATCCTTCTACCATTATTGCTACCCACTTTTGATTGGTACCGACATGCCTGTGCCCCGATAAATGGCATTTTATGTGGCAAGTGTGTTTAAGGCAACCGCCAGAAGGCCAAAGTTTGAGGCTGCGAGGCCTTTTATATAACATCATCATATAAATTTTGCAAACAGCCAGAGGCCCTAGAAATATAAACTTGGGATCTGGTAATTATAAAGGATTTCCTGGATACAGCAACCCGATACTTGCCTGCATTTTCTCTGCCACAGAGAAGTTTCTGCACTGGAATATTTGGTTTCAGATATGCCAGTGCATGTTCAGCTTTCATTCCAGGAATATAATGGAAGATAATATTTTCAAAGGCCAAGTAAGAACTGTACTGTAAATATGTAAATAAGATGCCAAGCATTCAACTACATGTACTTGGCTTTAGACTCTTAATTTGCTGGCAGAAAAAAATAGAACATTACAGACTGACTGAAACATAAAAACACTTGTCTACTCAAACAACGTACATTTCTTTTTATTCTCATGTCTGAGAAATACGATCAGCTTGATTGTTGTGCACATTTTGTTCCTTTGCTATTCAGCCTCTGGATTGAGATGCCAAAAAGCATGCAAACATCTCTTTCTATTTTTTCTCTATTCCCTGGATCACCATCGGAGATGACCCTCTGTTTCTGCTCTGCATTCTACCTGGAAGTAAGCAGACAAAATATAAGTTCCCACCAAACTGTGACACATGAAACTCCCTACACATGTGCCAACACTAAACTGAATCTTGTTGCACTATGGGTGACTAGCAAATCTGTATATTTTCAACATAACTCCAACTCCAGCAAGTTAAAATTATACATGTACAGCTACATACCAAAACTGGACCCGGTTCATACCAAAACTCCTGTGCTGGTAATAACTTTGGATATTACAAGAAAACACTGGCTTTGTACACCTCGAAAGTGCAATGTCTTGCTGGCTCAAAATGACTGTAAATCGGTCAGACTGATTTGCAAGGAATCATTAAGACTTTTTGCAGGCAATGACGAAATCGGTCTAGATCCAGCCTTTCTACATGCAAAAACTTGCGAGGTAATGTACATGCTGTAAAGAAAGATTTGTGGAGTAACTATTGATGCTCAAATCAATTTCATTCAGTAGAGCATTATACACGTTTGATCGACATCAATATTAATCCATTGACAAGATCATTTTGTAACCATGTGCTATGTTGAAAGACGTTACATGCAGGTTTTTAGTGTTATACATAACATCCCAACATGTTCAGCATGTGGGAACACCAGCCCAAGACCGAAGTCTTCTTGGGCGATATCCTGCAAGCTTTACTTTCTCTATTATCAGTGGCTCTCGGGCAAGGCAAGCCAACAAGGGCCTTAACGAGTCTATCAGTAGTCTCAACAGAAGTGCTGACGGAACACCTCCATGCCTCCCTGATACCTATTGTAGATTTCACTTGGGTGGGCCTCCTTTTATCCAGCCACACTCCTGACATAGCCCCTGAAGGTGTTCTCCATCTCAGCTTCCAAGTCTTTGAATCTGCATTGCCAGACACCAGACTGAGCCTTGAAATTTAGATTGATAGGCAAATGTAAAAGTAGTAGTTTCTGGGGAAGGGAGAAAACAAACCTGTCCCCATAATTGTTACGCCCTGCCTCAGGCGTGTCTCTCCACAGCCGATTTGTGGGGGTGGGTCGAGCGTGTCGGTGCTGATGAGGATAAATAGGAGGGATGCTCCCTTTATACTTTCATCACTCGCACCTTCCCCTTGCCCTGGGAAGGCGAAGTTGGGAAAACAAGAATAAAGGGAACATGCAGGCTCAAACCTCCATCACCCGCGTTATTATAATAATCACGATCTCATCTTCAAACTCTTCCTCTGTAGTGGATGATTCCTGACAGGTATCCCCCAAATGGCCATACAGTAGTCCCTCTATTAGTGGCCACTCTCAACAGAGGCCATGCTTTTTAATAAAGCCATAAATTGTTTCCACTACTACTATCCATGTATTTTTCTTCTCCCCCTCAAAGGCCACCTCTTGAAGGTGGCCACAGTTTCTTGGCAAATAGGGTGACCCAATTAGAGAGGGAGCACTGTACTGCAGCTTCATCCAAAAGCTACGAAGCCAAGTGATGGTTTTAAAAAGAAATTTTAAAGTGTCAGTGATGTCCACAAATATATATACACCAGACTTTCACTGCATGGTAAGCTTCTCCATTATTCTTTACTTCATAACCCGAACTTTGCACTTGGCCACCTATGAGGACGTTTTTGTCAGACCATTATTCAAATGTTCAACACTGATGTTCCAGACAAAAAGCGTGGACAAAAGGCTGGAGAGCCAGTTTGAATTGTGTCATGATAAATCACGCTAAATTAAATTTTCATAAAACAGACCACGTCAACTGTGTGCTCTTCGCACATATACTTTAAAGTTGTATAAGGAAAAAAAAAAGTTTTCGCAAAATATGGCACCCACGGCTGTACACTTTAAATTTATGCGACAAATACGAAGAGAAATTACCCATCACGGGCAAACTGCTGGCAGCAAGGGTAAAGAGGTGACTTGAAAAACTTTACAAAGTACACACAACTTGGGACCTTGGCGGGTAAAATGGAATTCTTTAGGGGCTTTTCAGTCTCTGTCAGGACTCAAATTTACTGTTAGATTAATTGTTGGTACAGGGTGAAAATACGGGCGGAGGTGGTATCAGAAATAACTGTTACTTTTCACCTGTTGCATCAAGGCAAAAGGATGAAGCCCCGATGTCAAATATTTGCAGGAGGCAACCACTGGCAAGGTTGGGACATGGTACAGTGTGGAGGAGTACAGCGTCTTTGATTTTTTGTGTCACCCTGCTGCAGGGATATTTGGAAAGATTACTACATTACAGTTCTGCGGCCATAGGGCTTCATAAATTTCTGCTTTATATACTTGCACACTGGGCTCAGAAGAGTGGAATTTACACCTGGACCAACCCATGGTATTCTATACTCTTTGAAGATAGCACTCGGATATGGGAGGCAGTTGCACGTACAAATAGCAGTGCTCTTCTCAATCATATTCCCCGTTTCCTTTACAGACAAAATTTACAGAAACAGCCAAAAAGTGTAGAGCTTTCAATGACATTGGTAACCAACATTTATAAATATTTAGAGGTGGTCTTTGGTAGCAAAAATTAGTTGCATAGATTTCATGGGGGAGGGAGGGGGGGGGGGGTAATATTTCATGCAGGAAAAGCTTGTCATTAGCTTTAATTCCCCTATCCTGAAAGCACTGAATGACATGGAGAAGGCTGGAGTCTGGCCAAGGTGGGAGTTCTGGGGGGTGGAGGTGGAGGGGGAGGAGGGCGTGTTTCTCAAGGTATCTCAAGTCTCCAAACTTATGCTAATCATGACAAAAACAACCGTCAAAATACAAAATATTTGGCTTAAGTTCCTTCCAGACAGGAGATATTAATCAACACACTCATCCTGAACACTGGTGTGGCCTCATTTAGTCTACACATCCCATGAAACTGGAGTCAACTTGACTGGGACATGCTGTCAGCAGCTGCTTGGGTGACAGTCTGTACCCTCCCCCAGGCCCCAGATAGCACTGTACATATAATATGGTCCTCCAGGTATCATATACATGTGATTGTACGTGTATAGGAGACTCCATAGCAGCTAGCAGCAGGATTCTATAGAACTTCTTTAACCTACTTTGGCATCAGTCTCATTAGACATATTGTAAAGCACTGGGCCCAACTGAATGTACCCATCACACAGTATATTTTAATATATTAAGGAATGGTAAGCTTCTGCAAAACTTCATGGATTAATTTAAAGAGTTGGCTGTACAGGTGTGTGGGAGTGCGTGTTTACCCATGACTGTACAGTTGTGTTTATACGGTACAGTGATCCCCCTCTTAAAAAAAAAACTTCTCTTGAAAGGACACCCCTCTAGAAAGGACAGAAATTATCGACAGCAAGTAGCATGAATGCATGTGATGGTCCCTCTCACCAAAGGACACCTCTCTAATAAAGACACAATTGTTTGGCAGAAAGGGTGTCCTTATTAGAGGGGGACTGCTGTATATTAATTAGAGTGTGTTCCTTAGCCCAGGTAGGTACCACTCTACATGTCCTCTGTCTACCAGGGCTGCTCAAGAGTCCTCTGCTGCCAGACACACCAGGTAACCGGGATCCCCACCTGTCATCAGTATTGACAGGATCCTGATGAAGTGAGGGGACAATTTCCCAAACTTTACTCCGGCTGTCCCATCCATCACAGTGTTGGCCCACACAGAGTGGGGCGGACAGAGACACCAGACCAGGCTGGCTTGCAATATCACTGTACACACACAACCACAGCTTTCCTCACCATGCGGCTTGATATGTTCTTCACATGAACTGAAACAACCTTTACAAATGTTTGTTTTCAGCAAGCTCTCTGATCCCTGGATCACACCCACCCACTTAAACTTCAATTTTGCCATGGGAAAGAGGGAAAGAAACCTTTTGTTGCAACACCTTTGTGGAGGATTTGGGGGGTGGGGCTTTCCTTTCTTCCTGAAGTTCTGGAACTCTGTCCTGTGGCTTTGTCATTTTGCCGAGTCTCAGTGAGTCCTGGATCGACTCTGAAAGGTCAAAAAGGCTATTGACATTTTTCAGGATAGCCCTGGCTGACCACCAGCTCCAGATCCCAGTCAAGCATACCCGGGTCAGGGGCCTTCTGACTGTATGTGTGACCTTTGGGGTCACATATGTTAGGTCTGGTTCCCCCCTATCTCCCTCTCTCCCCTTTAAAACTCTGTTTGTCCAAGAACACTCCAGAACTCATCAAAGGTCCCAGAGCTGAGCTCTCCAATCCAGACAAAAGGAAACGCTTCCTTCCTTTGCCTTCCTTCTGAAATCCAGAGACAAGCAGAAATTTATACATATTCCCACCAATGGCATTCCCACCAATGGTAGCCTCTCAAGCAGGCCCGGATCCCATGATCTAGGGGACACCTCACCCCATGTGATACTTCCTGGATCTTAGCACCTTCCAGCTGTCAAGGGGTAGCCAACAGGTGGCAGTCTAGTAATGTATAGTATCCTTTCTGGGTAGTACCCTCTTTATCACCTCAGGTCTAAAAGTCTCAGCCCCCAGGGTTAGCAACTCTAGGCACTGGAGCCACTTAGCAGGCACTGAGTGGGCAAGTTTGGCAACTGCTTTGATACATCAGGACTCCAGGCCTCACAGCGACTTGAAAGGGGAACTGGAAGTTGACTGGAAGACAGGGGGAGGGGGCGAGAATATCTTGTTCCACCTGTGTGACCCCACATTGAAACCAAATACAATTCAAGGTATGGGGGCGGAGAAACAATAACTGGGTCAACAACAAACATCAGGTCAACCCCCCCCCCAATTTTTTTTCAAAGTGTGGGACCTAACAAGAGTTTTTCCCCCTTTACTTTCTACACCTCTTTCTTTTACAATATGTTTTTTTTTTCTCATGCCTTGAGAAAAGAAATCCTGCTCAATTACACATATGTGGAGTGGCTGTTGGGATCTTGTTCCTTTTTGTGTGGGCTGCAAGGCCTAATATACCCTGCAATTATTTTGTCATTTCATCCAGTCCACCCCAACAGATATACTTTACATCTGTATCAAGAGGAGAGGGGTGTCATCTGCTTACCCACGTATTTTGTGCATAAAGAAAAGATTGTTCAACTGGAGATGACCAAGACCTCACCCCTCTGAATTATATCCCTGGACATTCTGAGAAATGTCTTGATTGAGCTTTGCCTCCTGGATCACCACTACACAGCATCTAGCACCCGATTGACAGGACTGGATTGGCTTGGTATGGATTTATAGCCCTGCAGGGGTAGATAAACTTAGATGTGGTTACATTCACAAATAATTTTCTGGATCACATACTTAACACACACCCTCACCCTACCTGCCAACACCTTCACACTTTCATCTGGAGCAGCAACGCCAGGCCCTGGATTCCAAAGCAAAAAGAGGGCTCCTATTGTTCCCGCAAAACTGAAACACCTCTAACACCCTAGTGCTACCAATTGGGAATGGATTTGACACCCACTTGCTAGGAAGTTAATTACAACATTTTGATGGTCAATTTGTAGGGAATATAGGTCCAGAGTTGCCTTACAAATGTTCCCAGGAGTGTATATAAGGATACTTTTCCTACTGGATGCCTCTCACCAGCATACAGGCACCTTGGATGGCTCCTAAGTATTGTGGTAGCTTTCCACGAATTTGTTCCAGCACCCCGAATTATTTCAAACTTTTTGAGACCAACAGTAGAGGATTAAACCATGAACCACAGTGCATGACATCTCAAGACAAGACCTAAAACTCCACCACACACAGAATAATTTCATGGCAGTGCTAGGTGCCCCTGTCAGGCATTGGAGCTGTTGACTGAGTTTTGATCAAAAGACTGTGGGCCCTACAATCTTTGATCAGCAACTCGATAAATAGCACCAATGCCTTGGCACAAGCTGGGGTATCTATTTAGCACCACAGATGAGCTATCAACTTACTGTCATACATGTTCTTTGGTTGCTGCATAGAGTTGTCCCCTGAACCATGAAGTGAGATGAGAGGGCCTGGGGTAATGTCAAATTTTCTGCATGATTTTGTTGCCCGGTTGAAAATAAAGACTCCAAATTAGACATCACTAACCACTACCACAGGCCGTTCCAGTCACCCCTCTGCAAACAAGAATTGCAAAACTTTTTTTTCAAAGTCTCAATCCTATCTCACAATAAGCTTAGGTAATCATGTTACATCTGTTGTGCTCTATTACACCTGCTACATTACTGGGTAACAGTCTGTCTTTACCAGTGTAACAGGTTGCTGCCCTGTTAGGGTAGATGCCAACTTCTAGCTTGTTATGTAAAGGAGAAGCACCTCAGCATTTTCCATAGTTTCCACAGTGTGGTTTTAAAGGGTTTATTTACATCACCAACCGACTGAAGGCAAAAATGAGCGCTTTGCTGTTCATTTCTGGGTTGAGTCATGTTAATGTAGCTCTGGTTTCACCAACCGTCTCAATAAACTTCGAAGTGATATTTAAGGTTTATCATTCCAACAAATAGATCCATACAGATCTGTTTTTTCTTGCACATATTTTTTAGCATATATACCACATAACCAAACACTTATTATGTCTCTATCATATTTTTTTTTATCTTTTTATGTCTCTTGTCAAAGGAAATCTATATTTTTTTATTTCTATTTTTTTAAGTTGCACAGAGTGCCCTGGCACTCACAATCCTTTCTGGCATCAGGGAAACCATCGCTTGAAAGCTACCTTGAAGACAGTGGGTTTAAACTCGCCTTCCACAAGACAATCCTCCTGGCTGCCAACCCCAAACATCACCCACCAGCAATATCTGGTCAATCTACCACAGCGGACATCTTTGGCGGTAGGCATGTCAAGCTGCCTGGTGAAGACATGGAGCTTGACATCCACAGACATGGGGCCTGCAGGACTAAGGAAGACTAACTCCTCACCATATTTGTACAAGATTCTATCGCCTGTCAATCGGAAATGACTTTTTTTTCCAGACCCCCCCACCCCCCAATCAGAACACCAGAGGGCAGCACTGAGGCTTCTGGCACTGTTTGCCTGTTTTGATTTTTAATGTGATCTGTGCCGTGCCCTGCAGAAGATGCTCCTGCCGGGGTTTTAGCCAGGATTTTATTGTCATCCAGGTATTCTGTGCAGACTAGCAAGATAGAAATCGGAATCATCTCCGATTTCCTACCCGGTTTGCAATGCTATTAAACCTGGTGCCCCGGTGGCTCGGCACAAATACTGGGGTACCTATATATATATACAGTGGTCCCTCTCTTAAAGGACACTCTCTAGAGAGGACACCCTTCTATAAAGGACACAAATTTATGGCAACAAGTACTATGAATGTATGTAATGCTCCCTCTCACCAAAGGACACCTCTTTAATAAGGACAGAATTGTTTGGCAGAAGGGGTGTCCTTATTAGAGGGGGACCACTGTATATATACGGGTAGGGAGGTAGGACAGAATTTTTTATAGATGCCTACATAGATACCCAAATGTGAATAAGAACAGTAGTTTCAACTTCTTGTTTTAAACTGAAACTTCAAGAAAAAGTTTTGTCTGCTGAAGATACCATGCTGAAGATACCAAAGAGGTCTACCGTTTTCTGACTAAAAAATGACCACTTCCCATGTGAGGAGAACAAATGTCATCCAAAATACACGTGCACCTTTTCAGGTCTTAAAATCTGAAATGGTTCCCAAATGGGCGAGGTGCCATGGTATAAGGAGGCTGGGAGGTGACATGGCAGAGACAGTGAGCGAGGTTCCACAGTATATGGAGGCTAGGAGGTGACATGGCAGAGACAGCGAGTGAGGTTCCACAGTATATGGAGGCTGGGAGGTGACATCGCAGAGACAGCGAGTGAGGTTCCACAGTATATGGAGGCTGGGAGGTGACATGGCAGAGACAGTGAGTGAGGTTCCACAGTTTATGGAGGCTGGGAGGTGACATGGCAGAGACGGGGATCAAGGCCAAGGAGCAGAAAGGGGAGGGGCCAGTTTCTCTCAAGAAAACATGTCACCCAGGATGACAAATGGCTCCCATTACCCCGGAGGGCCATACCCCACCCCTGGTCTGGACATTTGTCCTCACTCTGACAGCTGATCATCCAGAGAAGAACTCTCTGGATCCAGGCAGGCAAGCTGGCTTCCACACTGAAGAGACCTGGTCGGAGCCATGTCCATGTATCTGTACTGCATGCTTAGCCCAGATAAAGGTGGCTGCTTTTGGAAGTCCTCTCCTGTTGCATCCTGGGAAACATTACCCTGGCTTATAAAATCTAGGAAAGTGAGGCGTGGACAGGCACTAACTGCAAAAGATGGATCCCAGGCGGCACTTGGTTGTACAATCCAGGCCAGGGGTATCTGTGTGGGTTCAGAAGAATGTTACCTCCACCGCCCTCTCCCTCAGCGGCTGTTTGGAGACCACCCATCTGTTTACATAGAGACAAAATATTTTCATATCCCTGGCACTGAAAATAATTTTGACTTCAATGATAGATAGGATGACACCTGATCAGGCTCATAATGACTCCCCCCCCCCTTACCCCACCCACCCACCCACCCACCCACCACTACCTCAACCCCCTCAACCTCCTCTCCCCGGGATTGGGTTGCTGGGAGGTAGGCGCAAGAACAAGATGGCACACAGAAAACATGACCCGAAACAAGTACAAGAATCAGAATGGTTACAGATCTGAGGTTAGCTCAGCATAATCACATTACAGAAGAATGCGAGTGGGCAGAAAACCAACAAAAGCAGTTGTAACTTGAACACCCCAAAATGGGTTTATAGACCACCGGTAATTACTATGGTTTATAGACCACCAGTAATTACTATATGTAACTTTGTCAAGTCCAGAATATCGGAACAAAATACCCACAACAATCAACTCACCCCATTTCTCCAAAATATAATTGCCAGAGGCCATTTTCTGGAAAAAATCTTTAGTATAGAAACATACAGTACTAAGTTCACCAATTACCTAGACAACCAATATCTTTTCCAAAGCTGAGACCAAACTCCAAGATTTTAGGTTCTTTGCCTATTCCTTAGGGTGATCCTCTGTTGTAGAATTAATGGCCTCGGGGGGGGGGGGGGGGGGGGGGGGGGGGGGGGGGGGGGGGGGGGGGGGGGGGGGGGGGGGGGGGGGGGGGGGGGGGGGGGGGGGGTGG
>JAAUYG010158779.1_pt1 | contig 15590 bp, 11 predicted proteins | sample 7278091 | NCBI WGS metagenome assembly JAAUYG01 (sample SAMN14350201, study PRJNA611818) | marine sediment metagenome | isolation source: surface marine sediment (0.6m) | place: French Polynesia: Moorea | collected 2018-08 | reverse complement strand
CATACCTTGTCCTGAACAACCTTGAGCCTAATGATGATTTGTGGTTAACTGGCCCTCTATGCCCAATTATGACCTGCAGGTCATTTCCCCTGGCCACAACTATTCCTGGGCTCTACCAACCCTATACCCTGCCCTGCAGTTATTTGTCCCTATCAACAGGTAAACCTGTTCAGGGGTGCTTTCTTCACCCTAAATTGTTTCTTTCTTTCCAAAAAAGGGTTTTCCCTCAAATGGACCTGCAGGAAGACGTTGATGTTGCCGCTGGTTTTCCGCAGTGATTGGGAGACCAATTTGGTTTACAATGCTCTCATACAGGTCTGGTTGCAGTGCTAGAGGCCATGGATGCAGGAATTGCGCAGCATTTGGCTATCAGAAAGACCATTGATTTCAATGTATTCCACCCCCTTTAGATGTCTCCATAAACCCTTCGGTTCATTCCGTGAGTGAATCGGTGAGATTGCTTATGTAAATGAGGATACCCCCACCCGTCAGAAAGAAATGTCTCTTTAACCACAATTTTCTAAACTAAAAGATTTATCCTTTGAAATGTTTCACAAGAACTGGCTCAGGTACATCATTATAGTGGTGAATTGCACAGCATCTAGCTTTTGAGCTGATGGTCGTCCTTTTGTTAAGTTTATTGACCAAAATGAAAATGTTCCAGACATTCCAGTACAAGGAAATGATACATGTGCTATAAAAATTTGACTGGCTAATCTGGCTTGGGTTTGACAAGGTCATCTTTGAGATCGAACTAAAGCTTAAAAACTACATCTTTGGGAAATATCCACTTACAACACTGTATCTTGATTTTCCTCTATGTATACACATGTAATAACTTCATGCAGTTTCAAAATTTCATTTCGTTGTTTCTAAATTTCAAACATTTAGATACAGTTACATGACATACCGAATACGTCCTAATAGAAGCACATGCCCTAATAGATGCGCACCACCCTGCAGCAAAAAACACATCACATCAAATTCACACCGAATGCCTGACACAACGTCAAACGATCATCCAAAAACAGTGAAAAACATTAAAATTCGAGCTGTATTCCGGTCTCTTGGCTGCCACACATGCGCAAATCCCCACTTCCTTGTAAGTAAAGGTCCACACGGTTCCTGTTTGCGGTTCCTGTTTACCGTATACATATATGAGTAATGTAGGTACCGGACGACAGGCTTTGTTGTTGAAATTAATAGACGGTCCCCCAAGCCCTTGCTTGCACTCATGCATTGCGTTTCTATTAGGACATATATATACGGTAATACATGTTAGAAAAATTTTCATGGAATTATTTTAGTCATTCTAGATTACCGATAAAGCCATGAGCAGAACCCAGTTTAGTAGTTTCATGCATCTGCTACACCTCGGGCTCCAGTATCATTGTTGTGCTGATATGAGTACTGAACAAGATTGTGTGTTCTCAGTGTCCGACAGCTGGAATTTATTCACCTAACTGTACTTTTTAACTGCTGTCCTTTGAGCCATTCTTTCAAGGAAAGCCTTGACGTCTCTAGGTGTATAAAAGTATGACCGCACGACTGTGGTTGACCCTAGAAGACGTACAGGCTGAAAGCACTTTGTCAGGGTCAGAAACGATCACACCTGAATAAAAGCCAAATTAGAGGCTGCCATAGCTAGGGTTGTATAGGTCAGATGACTTCTTTTGGAAGATGGACCTCATGGCCCCAAACTGTGTGGTCCTCACACTATTGAATGCCTTCCTTCAGTATACACAGTGTATGTGTACTGTTTAGCTGTATGTCAAGGTGAGACACCTCAGCATGGGGTTTGTCTCTCTCCTTTGTTAGCATAGGTCATATAATCCCCTATAAACTGTGATTATAACAGTGGGAACTTATACTGAACAACTGGAAGTGTTCATTGGGAATATTTACTGGTAGCTGTGTAAATGGTACCTTTACTTAGTTGGCAACATCACTTTCATATCCACATGTAGTTTAAGTTTATACATGGATAGGATATTTTAGGGACATATTTGGCTTAACATTTAATACTTGGTAATGTTTTATGACTAAATGAAACAATTTCCATGAGTGATGTTTTGGGAACCCGCACTGAAATTAATGGCATTCATCGTCCTAAAATACAAAATATTAACTTCTGGTTTTCCAGGCTAATTGAAGTGGTGGTACCCAAGTAGTTGGCAAAAAAAAAAACCCAAAAAAACAAACAAACTATACATGTACTTGTAATATCTTACACACACATACAGGCAAAAGAGAACTTGCCATCTATATTAGGATCAATGTGTTGCGCGAGTAACAAACGTATGAAACTAAGTGGTGTTGTTTTCTACCAGTCCTTCTGAGTACTTTTATAGCATTCTACAAGTACAATGTTAAAAAAGAAAAGCCTGATGAATTTCACCAGTCCAATCATTTACTGAAGACATAATTCTTGCTTGACAAGAGAACAGTAAACCCAGGAAAATGACCTGGCTGTGGTCACTGAACGGATGGTTTCTGCTGTGACCTTTGACCTCAAAGCCATTCCAGTCTCTGGCTTGTCCACTACAGTCATAATTTCAGCAGCTGAAGTGGCCACCAAATGTCATTCCCTGATGGATGGCTTTATGAATAAAATTCCTCCATACAAACCCAACTTGGTAATTGCTATTTTACATGACTCCAAAATGGATCGTTCACACAGTTGGTTGATTGCTTTAATCATTAAATTTGGGGGGAGTATTCAAGAAGGGGTTTGCAGTAATTGAAAATGTAGAAGTTTTAAGATATGACCTGTCTTTCTGGAAGTGGGCTGATGACAATAGGTTCATTAACTTTGTGACTTCAAAAGACTTAGAGGAACAAAAATTATGAAGGAGAAGGAAATGGAAAAGTGCGTATCTTTTCTTGCTGGACCAACCAAATCCACAGTCAGTTTCCTAAAATCATGATTTATTGCTTACCTGTGGAGATACTGATTATAATAAAGTGACAGACCTCAAAAATAATGAATTTGAAAATCTCTAGGCTTACCATTTGTAGAGAGGTAGGTGTTTCTGGATAAACCCTGTGTTGGTACTCCCGTAGTGACAGAAGACAGAAAATTTTTATATATACATGTAAATCATTACATAATGGACAAACATTTTCAACAAGTGGTAAGTGTTCATATCAAAGTAGCCTTTGTTGTAGAGAAAAAGTCCTTGCTATATCAGTTTAAAGTCGACCGTGGCATATTTGTTGGCCTTAATGTATGAATAAAAAAAGGTCCCAATGTGGAGAAGACTCAGGTAATAATCAGCGGTGATTTCAACTCTGTAAAGAATTTCAAAAAATAGATCTTTTTTTTTTTTTTGTAACTGTGGGGTTCACCATGCTTGTTATTTTCACAATTAGGAGCATTCATGGTCTTTGCCTATGTTTAGGGATAGTTACTGGGTTTGAGGATAAAAGTAGGCTTTGAAGCCCAGACATTGCCAGAATGTGGCGGTTAAACCTCTGACCTGTCTGACAACCCCCTGTTGGGGTGTTATTAGGGCGGACAGGCCAGAAGCCATTTCTTAGGGTTGTACTAGATTCATAGTGTTCCAGGCTATGATGGGGGGAGCTTTTATGAGATCCATGAAGGTATTAACTAAAGAAACCACAGAGCACAATGTCCTAGCATTCAGGCTCCTGCTAAGGTTACTGTGATTGGAGCTGAGGGAATAACTCCCCAGTTGTTATTACATGTTACTCTATACAGATGGTCATTCCACCCCACACACCTACATAAAATGTTCACCTGAACCATCTCCATAAATGGCGTCTTAAAGAAGTTGATGCAAGTCTGAAGTTGAGCCACAGACGGACACGTTTACCTCAGCCTCCCTGGGAGGATGTTGTGTAATAATCTCAAAATAAGATCATTAGGACGACCCGCGTGACCTTTTGTGTCATTCCATCGACCTAGTCAGTCAGTGACAAACTTGGGATGTCATCTCATTCATATGCAGTTTATATGGCACCCTTAAATTCCTGAGAGACTCTGCTATTAAAGTCTCATCTCACAATGACTTCTTAGGATTCTTGGGAAACTGCATACTCCTGGAAAATAATTGGTGACACACCGCCTGATTGTCCTTGTTTTGTAACTGCGGAACTGGACCCAAACCGTGTAGCTGACCTTACACGACCAGCCCTGTAACCACTGTATTAACTGTGTGGCTTTAATCTTACTCATCCCCTGACAGGGAAAAACCTGTCCGGTTACATCACATGATTTCCCAAGACTCAAACACTTCCCTATATGCATGTTAGATGAGGGTATGAATGCATTGGCATTACATCTGTGGGTCTCTAGCACCTTTGATGTCCATTGCGACATAAGGCACACCCAATTTTAATTTAGGACCAAGGCTGCTAGCAGAAGTCCCAGTCCTGGTACACAGGACACGTGTCTTTTCTCTGCCCTAGGTCTTCTCCGGTTGCCTTATGTGGCCGTCAGGCATGTTTCCCTTTGGTGCCTTCTCTAATTGCCAAACCCTCACAATCTGCTTGAAGTCCCAAAGTCTAACACTATCTATTGTCTGTGGGAGACACCCTGGCCTCCAGTCCTGTCCCCTACTTCCCTTCAAGGTGTTCCATTAGCTGCTGCTGAGGAACCTACAGACACACACTGATCTCTGATGACCATCTCTGTCTGTCATTATATAACTTTGCTGTGCACATCCAGAATTCCCTATAGATCTCGACATGGGTCAAACCTTTAGTCACACTCCCTTACGGCCCCTACAAATTGCAATAATGCTTGATATCCGAAAAGAAGTCATTCCCATAAAATTGCAATTTCATGTCAAGTCCCCGCGTTTTGATTTCTAATTTGGATTTGCATGCTTTATATTAATAACCATTGTCAATTCCAGCTCTGTAAGTCCATGTAGTCGGCACCTTTGAATGATTTTGTGTTGGATATGGGCGGGCTGGGATAAAAATTTGAGTATAATAATATTTGTAATACCAATATTTTGTATTGAGATACCTTGTGTGACTTCATTACTATCTAGTATTACATATACCAAGCTTTTGTTTTGTCGCTTATGGCTATATTTATAGTATAAACCTTAAAGACTTTCAGAGATGCAGGAAGATGATTTTGCACTTCTTATTGTGACAGCATTTTTCTTATTCTGACATCAGCATTTAATATAGATCTTCCTGAGGTGTTGAAAGTGGTCTGGACATCTGTTTGAGGACTCTTACCCCATTAACTCACCTTCTGGTAATTACTCCACCAGCAAATGGCAGAATATACATGTACACATACGGCTTGGGAAGGCAGTCATCTGCCTTGATATAGCTTTCTAGCAATGAAGACCCTGGGTTTGATTAGTAAGATTGAGACATCATACATTGATGAGATGCAGTAATCAAATATCAATGTGATGAATTTTATTTTTTTTGTGAGAAAGTAGGTTATAGGAACATAAATATCGTATGTGCCAAGTCTTAAATCATTCTATTTGAATCACTAGATATGCAGGGGTTATATATGTGTACCAGTATTCAGTAGTGACCGCCGGCGGGTACCTATTATTCTGCATACCTCGGAGAGGAATGTTTGCAATCTTTGATGATTGATCTCGAATGTTTTCAGATTTGTGCTAGGTAATAGGTTTACATTATTATATTTGCAAATATTTTTTACTCTAATTCTGGCGGGGCTCACAAATCAAAATGAAAGCAAGAAAAGAAAATATTAAAAGATATTATTGCAGTGTGTTAAAAGATATTGCAGTGTGTTAAAAGTGTGTCAGAAAGAAATAATTTATGACTTACTGGTATTAATTTGTGAAATCTCTAGTATTTTACAATTTTTGAGGGATTGTACGAAAAATATTCGATTTTTTTAACACTGACTTTGATACATCTTTGTTGTGGCATCAGGTTTAATAACCTCAAATATGGCACTGGGACCCGTGACCTTAAAAGGTTGTAGTGTTATGCCACTGATAACAATTACCAGGTGTGAACAAAGGTGATGAGCCTCTACCTGGACAATCAAGTCTAATGAGGGGAAAGGAATTGCAGGGTTGGACCACATCCTGTGGAATATGTATAATATACTAGGACCACTTTCTAGAAGTTACTTAAGTCCAAAAGACTGGACTTAAGAACAGAAAACCTGTGTACCAAGGTACATTTTCACAATTTCAGCATTGTGCATAATGTCAAGGTCAAAAATGGCTGTATTGTATGTGGATTACTATGAATTTGACCCGGTTACTCCGCCGCTCACCGCCTGATTGCAGAGATTTCTCTGAGTATGATTGTTCTACAGGTGGCATCTTCAGACCAGTTCCTGTCACATTTGGTGGACTATAAGATATGTGTATTTATGGAAAACCTCAGTCGGAAAAGGTTTTGGTGAATGGCATGGTCGTTCACCTGCAATCCATATGAGTTACATTGGGTCCAATAGGGAGTATTTGGCGCCACAAATTCGCAGTATGAATAATTGGTTTCATTCGGAAGGCAAACTGCCTTGGTCATATGACTACCCTTTAGCCAATCAAATCATATTACGACAAATAAATGCTTTGCCAATCGTGAGATGCCCTTGTTCTTGCACCTTTACCCTTCTTTCAGGTATCTTCTGAAAATTTTCCCGCCAAGGGGTTTAAAATGCTCCCTATTGAATTGCATATGACTAATTGATTTTACACAAATATGCTTCTTAGGCTGATTCCTTGAACCTTGTAGTGAAATTACAAAGTTTCATTCTGGAGTTAAGATGTTTTCAGAAAGCAGTCACCCTGTACCCCAGCAGAGAGGCTAAGGACGGAGTGACCAAAGGTTGACAGGGGGACTCAGGTCAGCCGTATCTGTGACATGTCTCAGCTCAACCTGTAATTGCCTTCATTGTCCACTGAGGAAGTGAAGCCTGGAAGACACAATAGATCGTACAGCATCACTTTAATTGTTCTGCTGAAATGGTTCAAGGTTGTGACAGTTTGGAACCAGCGAGCCAGAGGGTTGAATGCTCAACTTATCTTTCCCAGCAGTTTCTTCTGGAAATAAAGTGCATTTTAATTGTCAAATACTACACATGACTAAAGACGTTACATGTATTGTTTGAGTTGTTTGCAATACCAGGCTTTTCTAGAATAGAATAAAATTTGGTTGTGAACTAATACCTTACACCATATATGCAGGCCGGTTCCCACTCTTAAAGGACACTCTAGCCAAACGACACCTCTCTAATAAGGACAGAATTATTTGGCAGCAAGTAGAAACTGTGAATGACTTTAATCCTCCCTGCCACCAAAGAACACGTCTCTAATGAGGACAGAATTTTTTGGAGGAAGGGGTGGGCCTGTTAGATTGGGACTACTCTACATACTGTGCACATAGCGAAAGATACTGAACTCACAGTCCATCAAAAAAAAAAAAATGAAATTTTGATCTCAGGTCATGCCTCTCGATACACATTGTGAACAGGAATTTAATAATTCCCAAAGTGAAAATGCAAATTTATTTTTCCCCCGAATTTCCCGTCACGCAAGTTTTTTGAAACTGAAAACCCCAGAGGGCAAACTTCAGACAGCAAATGTGGTGGCTACCAAAGAACTGAGTGAAAGAATGGAAAAATCCCTGTCTGCGGACATTCCTGCACACACAGAGGACCTCAGCCTGGCTCAATGACCATTGCCCAATGTATTATAATCCGGGTCCCTCCGCCTGCCTGGAGGCCCTGGGCTGGTCACCTACCTCACACAGATGGTGACAGGGAACTGGGGGGACACAATGGCCAAACCCCACCCAGTGGGAGTGAATCTCTGCAAACCCCCTACTCGGGCGCTTTCCCCGGAGAGACATTTTTGTGGCGGTAACTCTTAAGTCCCTTACCTTAGAATTTAGGGATGAAAAAAGTGGGCTGCAACAGGGAATGAATAATGACCGACCAGGGGTTCCCTAGAAGTGAAAGCCTCCCAATACAGAGCACCAAATAATAGGTAGCTGCTAGTTTGCATAATTTCCATTTAGTTTTATGTAATCGGCTTTGTCTAGCCCCTAGGCAGATAGAGCTGGAGGGTTATGGATGATACTAAATTCTGCAAGGTACTTGTAAGCTTTTTGTCATGCCAGGGTGGGGAGAAGGCAGTAAACTCACTTGAGCAAAGATATCAAAGCGAGTGTCTCTGTCCTGAAATGTTGCCTGAGACACCCATCAATCTCGTTTCAAAGTTCTTTTATGCAAAATTGTCTAATCCAAATGTATGGCTGTAAGAGAAGTGTTCTTTAGAACTTGGGTCTCTTTAATTTAGAAAAAAAATAGACTTTCAAAGGATTTGCAGGGCATGCAGGTTTTGATTTGGATGGTTAAAAAAATGTAAAAAAAAAAAATATGGTATACCATTATTGCCACATCAAGCTTTGTGTTTGCATCTGGTCATAAAAGAGCTGCTCAAAATATTTGAATAACTTGAAGGATTCCATGCAACACAGTGGTTTGGTCCTTATGAATACCCTCACAGAAGAGTAATCCTTGCAGGTGATTATAGACTATAACTTTTTTTCAGCAAGGCTTCTTCTTGAAGCTCTGCTTTCTTTGATGCTGAGGAAAAGAACATTCCATTATAACCAACTAAAGTTCAGTTACAGATAAAATCTATCAACCAGGTCATTAAAAGTAGATTCAGCACAAGTTCTGTTGCTGGTTGCAAGCTTATTTGTTTAGGTGCAGTTGTGGTACCTCTGATATTGAAACCATGGCCTCGTTCCTCAGATGGTTTCTCATGCCACATAATTTAAATATATACATGTACAATTTGGGTTTGTGCACCAGGCGGTAGGCCCCAGTTGAAATTGCACTTCAGCACTTCCCCTGAGTTTGTTTATGGCATCAGGAGTAATTAAGGCTGCCAGATGTTTTCCTTGTTTACCAGCAGTCTGCTGTCTCTACCATGGTGGAATGAGGTGTCACCAAGCTCAGTCCCTCTCCAACCAGGATTCCCAGCTTTGCTTGTCTGTCAACAGCCACCAGACCCAATCAAGATTTTATTAAGGGAGGTCAACTCTGGGAGAAACAAGGAATTGGATTGGGATGTCTTGCCGCTGTCTCTGCTAGTGTGTGTGTGTGTCTGTATGTGTGATACTGGAAAACCAATTAAGACATTGCCTGCTAATTGATGGAAAGTGATTGGGCACATGCTGGCATTTCAGCTCCCAGCCACAGCAGTCAGAGCATGAGGTAACAAGAGTCCAGGGGCTGCTCAGGGCTTGAGGTACCCAGAGCTTCAGGTTATTGTGTTAGACACTATTCCACCTAAGTAATGCAGGTATTCAGGCACTGTTGAAGACCAGCAATTTGTCCTTGACTACAATGCCAGTGTCCCCCACCTAATACAGGCTCTCCGGTCTCTCTGTGGGATATGCAAATAAGACGAGATAAAGCCTTGAGCAGCAAACAGTATATGATGCAATCAGAGTGAGCAGTGGACAGTGGGGAATACTGGAGAAAGCCACCAGCCTCCTTCAACCCCTGTTACAAAATGGCTATAAAATTGTGACCTGACACCTGCGATGGAGACTCCCAGGGCAATGGTTGAGGTGACAGTCCTCTAGAGGGGATATCACTTTTAACACCTCCCACAAAAGCTTTATGCCACTTGCGTAATGCTTGCTAACCTTCCCCAGCTCTTTCTCTCTCTCTCTCTCTCTCTCTCCAGTCTCCGAAAACACAATAGGGTCAGTTTGATGGTTTTTTGGCACTGATGTAGGGTAGGGTATTAGGGGTCAGACAGTGGTGCTGGGGTGACAGGTGGAGCAGTGGTCACTGGCAGGTCACAAATCATCTGTCCAGGGACCTAACAGTGGGGTGGACACACACAAAGCATTATGCAGACTCTCAAGAAAGTATAAAAAAGCAGAGGTGCTCAGGGGGTTCCAGAAATGGGTTTTGATGTAGCTCACTGAACCCCTGACTGAACCAGCCAGCATTGTGCCCTGGGTTATGCCATGAAGGCATTATCCTGTGATTAAAGCACAGTAGACTGAGCACCTCTCTTCTTACAGGGAACAGCAGGACAGGTGGTCCGACCATGGACCAGGAGGTGTGTAGTGATTAACCTGGCTCACCTTTTCTCAACATTAAAGCCATAACCGGGAACTGGTAGTTTTGCCTCCTCCCAAATTTGGTCTTCGACACCCCCTTGTGGTCAGAGTGAAGGGTTTGATGAGACATTTTGTGCAACAGGTTGCAGGGAGCCGTGGCACCATGTGACCAATTGAACCCAAGCAGTGGGACTTCCCTTTGTAAGGGAATGCTCCAATTCCTGAGACACTCCTGGTGTCCTGGACCTCTTGCTTTCTTCCCCAGCCTCCCTGGTGCTGGTAATGCAGCATAACCTTAGCAGGGGGTAAGCTTGGGCCCAGCTGATACTGAGTCCCCACCACAGAAAGTCCTTATTGGTGTTCATGGGTGAAAGTGGGGTCATGGGAGACTCTATAAAGTGAAAACAACCTCTGTCATTTTGTCCCCTTACCCCTGTGGTGGAATGAGTGCCTTGCCAGGTCAGGGGGAAGCCTCCCTGTGTAGCCCTGGGTATCAGAGCGTTCAGGGGGGAGAGGAAATTATTACAGCATCTTACATGGTCCACTCCTCCCATGTCTGACTTGGGGACTTCTCCTACCCCCACTTCACCTCAGATGCCCCGGGAAATCAAGATTCTGAAGAGGACCTCAGGAAGTAATTGGGCCTGTTTGACAAGAAGACATACTATATATGGTGACTTCAAAGTTTTAGTACCTCACATTTTCAGGTTGCCCTCCATAGGAAATCATTATACAAGATGGGCTTTGTCATATGACTGACCAATGCGGTCACTGCTAGGAAGGAGCTTATGAAAGATGTCACCTTTCCCTGTGTGGCCGCCTCTATTACAACCCACATTTCACTGTTGGAGCTCCAGCGGCAAATTCCCTCCCTCCCGCATTAATACTGGAGGACAATTACCTGAGGTCGAGTGATGTAACCTAAATGCAAGTGCTGGACAGTGAATTCACGACAGACATGACTTGCCGAAAGTCAAGGGGCTAATCTGTCTAAAACTGCACCTTGGTGACAAGAGACCCCACTGGATCATGTTGACCACCAATAAGGTCATAACAATGGGTGATTTCAATACTGGAACTTTAAAATCCTGGCGCTGCACCCAATGGTATTTTAACAAAGAGCTGCAGTATCACATTAAAGAAAATACCAATTTAATACTGCTTAGAGATTCTCAAGTTTCCCTTATCCAACATCACCACTTCGGTAGCAAACAAGGCCTATAAATAAAATTGAAATCCTGAGTAATTTTTGCCGGTTGTTTGTAACTGAAGATTTGTCCCTTGCCCAGCTTGGTGACATAACCGTTTCCTGACAGGAGAAAGGGTGGGGAAGATTACATGCAATTCAAATTTTTGAATTCTGCCTCACACCTTGACATTCAGAAACGTCTGGTTTAATTCCTCTGGACTATATATTGTATATATTCAATTAAACCATTTTTCATACAGGAAGAAGATTATATGTTAGGACTTCCAAAAAGCCTTTGACATCCTCAAACTTAGTACATTTTGCCTGATACATGCACTTATAAGGCAACCTGAGAAATGCCTGGGGGTTTAATTCAGTTAGCCTTACTTGACCCTCATTCATGACATAGTGGACAAGGCTGTGTATTATAGTTGTTCACTACTCTCTGAAAATCCAATACACACATAAACATCTAAAGACCCCGCCTCAGTTCCATGTAGGCTATATATGTTACAAAGTACTGGAGACTCCACTTGATTTCATTCCAAAGAAAAACACTGTCAAGAGTATAAATTGAAGCTACAAATGAAAATACAAACATTGTTATCTGTTGACAATTCTGAGCAGTAACATTCTCCTTATTTTTAATGAGTGCTGGTCATGACTTTGTGTATACAATGAAGTGTTTGACCACACTGACCACTAGTTGACAGGTGACACCCAAGCTTTATATGACACTTGTAATTGGGTGACAGAGAAGTGGAAAAAAAAATGTTTGGGAAATAAAATTTACTGTCACCATTATGTGACTGTTGACCACTGTCCTGCATTCTCCGCAGCTACTGCAGACTACCAGGGGTACATGTACCCAGATCATATGACCTGGAAAATGCATAACACCCAGATTGGCAAGGCTTGTTTCTAAGGTTGTTACATAAGTATGGTTCTAGTATGTGTTATTTTATCAGGTCACCAATGAAATCCTTTCCTCTTGGATTGACTGCCAGACAAAATATGAAATAATATTTATGCCACCAAAGTGTTAGTTGGTTATGTAAGTAAGGACCAAATTTGAGGTAACAGCTGGATCTGACACAATCACTGCCTGGGTACCAGAAGTATGGACTGATCTCAGATAACCCAATCACTTCCTGTATACCTGAGGATCATGATGGTACATATTGATTGCAGCTGGAAACAGGTAGTCTTCATAAGAAGTTGATTTCGATCATTATAACCAGCTTCAGTGCATCTGGGTGGAAGTGTCAATGAAGACTGAGCATGATAGAATTCAGCCACAGATGTCTTTTTTGCATTGCACAATTGCTATATGGTCATTCCAACACATACAATTGTACAGTCATTCCAACACAAGTTCAGGGAAATTGACCTGTCCTAATTAAGGTACAACAGGTGATGTCTGTAAATGGAGTCACTGGGACTTGTGAGGCACAGGGAACAGGTTGCAGGCCCAGAGGTGCAAATTACCCTTCAGGGAATCTAGCTTGGCTCCCAGAGCTTGTACAGTGCAGCAAACACCTTGGGACACATATCGAAGCTGTAGATAATAAATATCTACATCTAGAATGTGTAGTATTTGTGGTTTGGGGAGTCTGGACTGCTGACCAGCTGGTCAGGAGTGGACAGGAAGTGTCCTAGGGGTGTTGAGGCTGCAGAAACAGGCAGAAGTCCCACTGAGCACCCTGTACTCAGCTTATCAGGGACAGGAACTGTGGGGGCTGCACAGCAGCTGTTCTCAGTGTTCATTCTATATTATAAAGACTGGTCATTACAGACATGGTCCATCCTATAGTATACAGATTGGTCTACAGATCATTATGCAGACTATTTGGTCATATAAATTTACATATGAAAATACATGCTTGTTATTTTCAGGTTCTGCAGATGTTATTTAGTAGATCTTTGATTCAGTGGGGTCAGCCCAACACCACCTTTGGGAAAGATGAAAATTCCTCAATGAAATATAAGCCGGGGATTCAATTCCGTCATAGTTTTCGACAATAATCAGTTGGAAAGAATATATAGTTACGTTAGGTTTTATTTCATATTTGGAAATCGTAAGGTAACAGTACAAAGAAAGCTAAACTCAACTCCTGTGGTCCATTGTACACTAGGAATACCGGTATTTGTGTTTTATTTCTCAGTCTGATTTGTACATGCACAGGGACTGTACAAAGTAATAAGTGTTTCCATTGTGACACTGGATACTGCATTCTTGTCTTGGACTGAATTGCAGGCTCTATCAGCTCCCAGTGGGGGTTATTAGTACACTAAACCTTGATGAAATATCTTACCAGGGTACAACAGTAGGGACCATTTGTGACTACAGGAGATAGCCTAACTTCTCAATGTTCCCTATTGTCATCTTTGTCATTTGGTTAACAAGGCCCATTCCTGCTGATGTAAGCCTTTTCCTTAAAACTAGATGATTGCCTAGCACATAACTTGACTTAATGCCTAGGTGACAACTCCTGGCCTTTGATGTCCCTCAGGGACAGGCAGAGCTTGTGTGAGTGTGACTGTGTGTGCCCTGAGCCCTGAAGTCACCAATATAGGTGGTCACAAGGCCATCATCCCCTGAGTGGAGCCCTGGGTTGTCAGTCCCTGCTGCTCCAGTTCAACCTGGCGGAGAGAGTGCCTTCCCCTGAGAAAGACAATGTGCCTTCCTGTGTGTAAGACTGTGATTGGAAATTACCTGTAATAGGTTGTAATTAACCAGGAGTGGACAAAAGAGGTGTGGGCTCAAAATTGGGTGGAGGCAGGTGATGCCCAAGTGGAGCTTGAATTGCTTTGCTGGGGTAGGGTATCTAGGAGAGTCAACAACTTTCAACTGCTTCTTTTGCTTACATAGGTAGCTTTGGCTTTGTTGAAGATCTTTCAGTAATGTTACTTGCTGTTAAGATCACTACCTGGACCATTCTTCCTATAGGTTTGAGGGTAATAGATGCCAGTTGGGGGTACTTGTTCGAATTCTAGACTTTTAACTATAAATCTATAAAAGAAATTAAGACAATGGCTCATTGGTTATGCAAAGTTTGGTAATAACAAAAATTGCTGTGTATTTAAGTACTGGTACAGTATGCAAATGTTTTGTAATATTAGCATCTACATGTATATGAATCCCTTGAGCAGCGACATCTTGAAATTAATGTGCATGCCATAAAGGTACCAGTAAATTACCATGTACCACTTCAGTCATTGAAAAAGAATTCAGCACAATAAAGTTATCAGTTAATAATATAAAAAGAAGTATGAAATATTCTACAAATCTCATATTAAACCAGAGAAGAAAATAAACTATAATAGTCAACCACTGAGAGCTTGAAAGATACAGAGAATGCCTGAGAAAATAGAAGAAAGTATGAAGTAAAAGAAACTGCAATTGTGATATGTGAGACTGGTCTTCAATCCTGTTACAACAGCTACTATGCAAAATGTAGGTACAGCTATGTTCATCATGTGATGTTAAAGACTTTATTAAAGGCAAAAAAAGTGTACAGTTGTATTCTGTACTGTTTTCTTATCTTCACTATTTACTGAAAGGACTCTTAATAGGAACTTGATCCCTAAAACTTTACCTTCTAATTCCTCATATTGTTTGAGGGGTGGTCTTTGCTGGATAATTAACCTCCTTAACTTTCTCAAATATCCTTTTCAAAGAGTGGCTTAAACTAGGGAAAAGCATATTCTTTTGTCCAATTCTTGTGTTTCAGTGATAGAAAATGAGAAATTTGGATTGTTATATTCTCTGGTTGGGGGTCTGCCCAGATAACTGACCTCTGGTCTTTGAACTTGTGTGTTAGTTAAAGGCTTTAAGCTCTTGGAGAAGACTAATATTTCCTCAGCATTCTAAAGCTATTGGGGCTGATTGAGAGATGATAGATTGGGCCAGCAGAGAAGAGAACAAACCTATCACAGGCTGAAGAAAGACATCATTCCCACTCTATCTGAGGCTCTGGGGCAGTTTACAGGAGTAACTTTACACTCCCAGTGATACAATGGCTGTGAGCTCTGACCCCAAAAGTCCTTTTTGACAATCCTACTTCAGGACATTAATGAGAAAAAATTCTTTTGGGTCAACTACCTTTATTCGTGGTTAATCCTTTCTGACACACTATAATAAATATATACTTTGAAATTGCATAGCTCTTTAAGTGCTACTTCTGCAGATCATCCAGTACTAAATGTGGGCAGGTCTTTGATATCCAAAGAGATTCATCAGTTTGGTAGGATAACAAAACGAGAGAGTTCATTTGTCACAAACAGTAGTTTGGTTCTCCTTGTGAGACTTTCGTCCACTCTGTTCAGT
>JAAUYG010150105.1_pt1 | contig 15590 bp, 12 predicted proteins | sample 7278091 | NCBI WGS metagenome assembly JAAUYG01 (sample SAMN14350201, study PRJNA611818) | marine sediment metagenome | isolation source: surface marine sediment (0.6m) | place: French Polynesia: Moorea | collected 2018-08 | reverse complement strand
CATCAAGTTCGCGAGCTGGATCGTTTATGTGCAGGTGCTGAGCCCAGTCACTACAGCTCAACACTGATAGTCTGATTGACAAGAAGAAGGTTCGGGTGCGATTTGGAACTTGGCCCAGGAATAGCGCGAGTATCTTTTCCCCCTCTGCATCTAAAACTTTTCTGAAGACGCAAAATGATTCTCTTTGGTTTTCACGTGGAAAGATCTCAGCCTACGGGAGGGGGGGGGGGTCCCCTTAATGAGAGAAACGGGACTGTCACGTAGAAATGAATTTTGGTCGCCTGTCTCCGGATAGGAACTAGGTGTTACGAAGCACTTTCATGTGGACGTTTCGTCGTTGTGCGCTGCTGAGCTGGAATCGGCTTGCATTGCCCTTCAGCTTTGTCAACAAAGATTAAACTGGACGTTGTCCAGAGGGCTGAACTTTTTTCTCGTCTGGTTTTGCAAAAACGTTTTCTTGGGAAAATTGGAAGACAAAAAAGGGGGAGCTTGAGAGTTCATTTGAAAAATTGCCAAAAATATAAGGACATTGGGACGAAGGCATAAAGAAAGTAACCAAGGCTGTCACTGAGGGCAACAACACTGACTTTTTGAAAGCAATCCCGAGGAAAATTGCCAGAAAGCCTCGAATAAAACTGTCTATTCTTGTGCGCCCATGTCTTGACAGATAAACAGCCTGGATGATTTCGAAAAGGGAAAAATTGCGAAAGATATTTTCCCAGGAAATTTGGGCCTAAAATGAGCATTCGAGGAACATTTTTCCGTTCTTTTCGTGGACTGGTTGTCAAGTTGAGTTTAAATTTATCAAAGGAAAGGCTCGTGTTAATTGGGGTATGTGATAAAGTTTTTGTGAGTTGAAAAATGAATGGTTTTAGATAGGGAGATTTCCAGGGTGTCTGAAAGGCCCTGGACTGAATGATTCGTCTATGAAAGATGTTATCAAGGGGAAAACTTGATGACCTCTGGTGATAACGCATTATGAAAAAGTTCTTTCAACCTACAAAGGCAATTTGGTGTCCTGATTTCTTTTCAAAGTCTGGGTTTGTAGTTGGGGACGGGGTCGGGAAGATGAGAAATCTGTCCAGCTAAGATAACATCTTCAAATTAAATTCAATATTTTATTATGTCATCTGCGTTTTTGATGCGTGAACCGTGGGGTGTTACACATCCAGCAGAGAAAAAACACGTCCAACTAACATCAGCCTTGCTCGCTGTCTGCAATTCCGCATAAGTTGTTGGGTGGCAGTCCTCTAACGGGGCGGGGGTCGCGCCGACGAACGGGGTGGCAGTTTTGCAGGGGGCGCTACTCACAGGGAGGGGGAGAAGGGTCTGGTCCGTGGGGAACACACCAAAATTTTTGTTTCTGTCCAGGTGCAGATGCCCCGATTCCAAGATAAAAACCCCACAGACGGCTCATTTTGCGCAATAGACCAGCTGTGTGAGAGATACACATACTCCAGTGAAGAATCCGTGGCAAATGTTTCTTTGGCAGTGTTTTTACACAAGAAACCCAACATTTATCTTGGCCTGGGTTCAGGCTGCTCTTTTGCTCCTGTGAAAAGAAAGCATTGTAGTAAATAGAGGCATAACTCTTTGTTGTATTTTTACTGCCAGTGAAGTGGGATTAGATTACAAAAGTTACACCTGCATAAAAAAGAACCAGGAATGGGATGAAAAGTTCTTAAGTCAATGTTTATGCAAAAAGTACGTTTTAACTATCCATATTTGGAAGTGAATACACGTAACGCACAACAGGGAGCAACAGAACAGTACGTGGAAAGGAGATAGACCTTCTAACGTTAAATTCTTATTCACAAAGGAAAATTGCTGATGTCAGGCTTCCAATTGCCATGACTCGTCTGTCTCTCCAGGGAAGCGAAGACACTACAAACATTCATGTGATGATCATTTTGTTTCAAGCACCAGTCGTAATTACGTTGTCAGTCATAGCACAACCTTGAAGCGGCTTTCTGTGTCAAACTATTCAATCTGCACTGCAAAGGACAAAACTGATCCTTCTAAATCCAGGATTTTCATTCATCATGTTTGCAGATCTAAACAGCCGTGGTTCAGGTTTGGATTCTGAGATATCGCAACATCTGTTTTATCATCTGTTTACTCAACAGAGATCCACATGGATAAACCCCTCCTTTGCTCTGTTAGCGTATGGTTGGTGTGGAAATGAAGCAGCCACAAAACTGCTGTGAAAGTTACGTTGCGTTTCACTGCAGACAATTTTGTTCACCTGCCAGGTGGCAAAAGGAGGAGTTTTTCAACACCTGCATTGTGAATTTTGAGAGCTGCAGATATTGGCAAAGAACATTGATTTTCTGAATCAAACATGATGCAAAATGTATTTTTGTCAAGCTGTGCGGGGCGGATCAAAAACAGTCTTTGGGTGCATTCAGTAGAAAAGCACTTGGCAAACCACCCGTGGCTAAGTATCAGTATCTCCACGTTAAAAGTTTATCAAGTAAGAGAAAATTGCTGCTCTAAGTGCTGAACAGCTGTATTTTGTAAACCCTGTGCGAATCTAATTGGAGCTAGCAATACAGGAGGCAGTATGGAACTTTTCACCAGGAGAATTTGATCATTAGTCAAGTCAACCTTTTGCTTTCCAATTTGTTGCGCATGGAAAAAGAAACAGTATTTATTCTCTGAACAACTGTACGTGAGATTGCGAAAAACTTCTTGGTGGCTCCTCACCACAGCTTCCAGTTCCCTGCCTTTTTCCAGTTCTTTCAATCTTTTCATTTGTTTGAGACTTTGGTGCGTTGTTTTTATCCTGGTGAAAAGGCTGAGCTGTGAAGAAATATTGCTGCTCTGCAAGACATTTGACCTCAATCTGTGGATCCCTGTGATCAGCTGGTCAGATTTATTGGGTCAGATCAGTAAATTTTGTGTCAAATTCTTTCCCCATGCAGCTTCAAAAGCACCTGAAACGGGCAACCTACATGTGAGGGCCGTTTGAGGTCTGCATCATCAAGAGAGTTTTGCTTTGCTCTTGTTTTGCGCAAAAGAAACCAAAACCTCCCAAGCTTCGAAAATCTTTGAAACTCAACACAGCCACTTCAAGTGAAACTTCAGAGTTCAGTTGAAAGTACTTTGAACCAGTTGAATTGTTTCCTGCACAAAAAAAAACGTGATTTTCTGATTGCGTCACATGTTCTCGTTTTCCGTCTAAAATTTCACGTTCAGTGGCGTAAAGTGCAGGCAATTACTTGCGCCATTGAAAATCTGTCAGTCCTTTCGTCCGTCAACAATGCCTGTTTTTTTTCCTGCACAGTTTTCGGGTGGATATAACATTGTTGTTGTTCAGAGGAATGTTTGTGGCCAAATTTTCATGATTCTAGGTTTTTGAGCAGTTTATGTTGACGCAGTCAAGCCTGGTGTAACGTTTGTTCACTGAAGAATAATTATGCAAGCAACTAGGAATGGCTCAGTGAGCCCGAACACGCGTCGAGGAAAAAAGTACTCGAACAGGTGGAGGGAAGATTGCTTCAACATATTTTTTCAACCGCACTTGTGCACAAAGGGTTTACGGTCACAACTCTTGCATTGGGGATGCAATATGCTTGATGTTTGGGCTGGAAATCAAATTTTATTTGCGCAGATTTGACGTTGGGTTGACAGACGCACTTCGCTGCGCTTGACAGAATGCGACAGCTTCGGAGAAGTGACTGAATTTTGAGTACAGAGATTTGGACGTTTCTTTTTCCACCCGGAAAAAATTATTTTGTTTTGCACCTCAGTCCAGAAAGTCAGAAAGTCAAGCCCATTGCTTGGATTGATCAAATGAAATCAAGAAATATTGACGTTTTGGAGAATTTTCACCGATGGCACAGTCCAAATGCCCAAATGACCTGTGCAGCTGCAGGGTCAAACTGATTAAACAAAACCACAAAAATGTGACACATGGTCGTTAAAACCACCTCATTATGGAAGGAGTATTTGCAACATCGTGCGAGTCGTGTGTATAATTGCTGTAATTGACAACTTAATCAGTGAGTATGCTCACTGCAGAGAATGGAAGTACACCCATTGCTGAGCAGTACGCATTCCCTGCGTCACTACTGGAGTTGTACACGGAAAAAGCCACGTCAAACATGCTCCATTTACAACCCACGAATTTTGAACATCACGAAGGAGAATTGGCTTCAAATGGCGAACAAGCGTTTGCATTTTGCGTCATAAAAATTTGTGGGAATAATAATTCTTGAAATATTTTCTGTGGTGCATCAAAGGAGAGAGGCAAATTCATAGGAATTTTATGAAGCAAAAGCAATCATAGATAAGAATCTATCCATAGTGGATACACAGTGCGGAATGATGCATTCCGGATCTGTTGCATGTGCATAAGGGAGGAATCCGGATCCCGCCTTATTTGGTAGTTTGCCTCTTATCTCTGACCCCGGATTGATGGTTGCCAAGAAGGGAACGGATGAGGCATAAACTGCAGGGAGGAAGCGGATTCGTTGTTGTGTGATTGCCCCTTCTCTTCTTTTTTTCTTTTTTTCTTCGTTTCTGACTTTTCTTTCTTTTCCTTTCTGTTTTTTCTTTCTTTCTTTCCTTCTTTCTCTTCTCCTTTTCCTCTTTCTCATTTTCTCCTTCTCGCTCTCGCACTCTCACCAATTGGATCTACTTCTCTCAGCTGTGTATACATGTGTGTGTGTCTGTCTGTCCATCCAGTCATTCCCTTTCTACGTGCCATTTTTTTTCCTTGCCACTTGCAACAAACCAAAACCTTCTTTCTCATATTCTGGTGTCCAGCGAAGTTACAGAAGACAAAAACAAAGGAATTTGCAAAAACAGCGGAAACTGTTCACAATTTTACGCGTTCCTGCCCGTTCCGCTATTGCGTCTTCCCACGTTGTCATGTTTTCCATTAGTAACAAGCGTCACGCTACAGTTTTTAGCTGGATCCCCCACTGGCAAAAGCGAACGCTGTCAGAACGGGAAACAGAGTGGAAGGGAAAAACACTGCACGGGGGAAGAAGATTCATTGATGAAGAATTCACCCGCCATCTTGATAAGCAAAGATTTATTGTCGATCCCAGAGTCAAATGGGATGTGCGCTGCGCGGAATGAAATGCGCTGGCTGCAATTGCGCGCACGCTGCTCTTCGCGTAAAATGCATTCATGTACATCATACATGTTGCTGCAATTCCAGTTTATGCTTTTTAGATATCTGGGCCTTTCAGATCTTTGTTCTTTTTCAGTCCAGATTTTATGAGCTTTGTGACTCAGAACGAAAGACAACATGCATTTTACAGGTCATTCAGCATTTCTTTGTGTTTCAAATGCCAAAAAGCAATTTGACTTTACAACGTACATTTGTTGCAAAGGTTTGTTTGGTGTCTTCACTACAATTTCTCTTTCTTTTCAGACCATGTCAGCCCTCTTGACCATCTTTACTCCTCGGGAGCACTGGGAATTCTCAGAGCCTTGCGCCACTCTCTCATGTGTTGTTGTATCCATTCTGTCTGGGGTGCAATACATGAATGGGAAAACTCCAGCTTCAGCCAGACCCCCGTCCTTGTCTTGCGTCCAACACAAACAGAACCAAAGCAAACACAAACACACTGGCTGAACCAATGTTGTGATTCGGGAGGAGGCAAACTGTAAGAAAAATAGGCTTTGAACTTGAGCTCATGCCACACAGTGGGGGTGTGTTGTTCACAACACAAAAAAGCAGCTTGAATTGAAAAGAAAGCTTTGTGCTAGCATTTCACTCAAGAAATAGCACTTAGTTACGTTCTTCCTAAGGCACGTCAAAATACGTAGAATTATGCGACATTGCGATCAGCTGATTTGCAAAATTTGGATGGAATAATCGTAACATGCATCAAATGCATTGCTTCTGTTGTGTCCTGAACGTTTTCAGTTTTGAAAAAAAAAAAAAACAACAGAGAAAACGGACTTTGCAAACCGCTTTTGTAGTGTTCCTGGGGAACCAAGCCATGTATCCCAGAGAACTGAAAGGGAAACTTGCGAACAGTTTTGTTGCTCAAGATAGCATGTATTAATTTTTTGCCTGCCTGATAGTATCAAGTTCTGTGACTTTGTTTGACCTTTCCCTCCGGAAGAAGGTGTAATCTTGCTGCCAGATCGCAAACACAAATATTTGAATTTCGTATTTGTCAGCCACGAAGTCTATGAGTGAGTGAGTTGAGTCTGTTGCTCAACACGGATGTGCCTACTTTATCTCCCACACAATACCAGTGATGTTACATCAACATGTTGCATATTTTTCATTCTTTCATCACAACCAAAGTTGAATAAGATATTTTTTCACATTTCAGCGCCATGTTAGGCGTTTGAAGGCACCGAAAGACTCGGGATGCAAGAGCAAAAAATCTGAAATGTTGGACCCAAATTTTGAGCGTCTTTGTTTTCCCGCCCTGGTGCAAATGTCCAGAAAACGATAACATCCTTGAGGCAGTTTACCCCGCGCAGAAAACATTTACATTCGGCCAACACTCACGTATGTTCCCTGTTTGTTTTACGTGGAGGGGGTCACTTGCAGAAATGTAAAACCTCGTCATGTAAACGGAGACCAGGTGCGCGGGGATATCTAGATGTCCAGTGTTGCAGCCTGATACTGAGTGACCTTGGGGGTTGACCTCTGACCCCGGGAGCCGGACCTGACCCTAAGTGGAGGGGACAGCGTTCCTGCGTGCCCGTCATCTCCAGTTAGGTCTGCGTATCGTCTTTGTTGACCTGCTGTTGTTGCTGCTGCGTTTGATGTTTCCTGTGCTGCTTCAGTGAATGATACCTGGAGTACTCAGAAAGGGCGAGAGAGAGAGAGCGGAAAGAGAAAGAGAGAAAAGTGTGTGTGTGCGTGTCAAAAGCAAAACTAGGCAGGCAGACAAAGAGACATCATCCGCCTTTTGCTGGTGGATCCATGTGAAGATTACAGTGAGATGGAGAAAAAGGGAACACGGTAGAGATGGATAGGCCACACAAAAAAGACAGGCGAAAAGAAGAAAGATAAAAGAATGAAGGAAAGAAAGAAAGCAAGAAAGAAAGAAAGAGAGACGGTGAGAATGGGAAGTTTATCAAAAGAGGGAAATTTCTGGTTTGAAAAGGCCTCCCTTGTCGCACTATGCACCTTTTTCCAGTTCGCCTGAAAACTTGAAAGAACCTGAACGATTGATCTCCATTCATAAAAATGGCACCAGACGCCCAACATTTCAGATCTAGGTTATCTCTGCAGCTGAATACATCCGTAATGCATATAATGGACGCTGAAGTCAGGAGAAAACAGATGTTACTTGCAGATGACAGAACGATGAGACAAGACTTCAGCCTGAATGATGAGATCAAACGATTCTGATCAGGTCGAAAATGCGGGGTCTGTTGTGTCTGGGTGCTGGGAATGGGTCTGTTTTAGCACGTGAGTGGTGGCTGAAGAAAGCTGGACTTTCTCTCCTGCACGCTTCGTCAGGTGGATGTGACAGATGCTGGGATACTGAGTGCAGTGTACTCATTCCTGAGGCAAGTACGTTGTTTTACTTGATTCCTCAGACATTCATAGCTAATTCAGTGCGGAGCAAAAAGAAACGATTATCTGCTTCACTCTCTTGTCTTGGTGAGGGGTCACTTTTAGAAAAGTCTCAAAACTTTCAGTTGGAAAACTTCGATCAAGCCTGAGTGGTTTTCCTTTCTTCTCCTTTTTCACCACTCCGTCACCAACCATCTGCCTCTCTTGTACAAAACAAGTTGTGGAAGAAACTATTGCTCCACAAGGCAGTGTTGAAATGGCAGGAAGCATTCCATCCCTGTTGGTCACCAGTTCCTCCAGAAAAAGCGGTCGACTCACCTCATGTGGAGCAAATTTCTTGAAGCAAGAATAATGGCACCAAATGGAAAGAAAGTGCTTCTTGGTGGAATTGTCATCAGACATATTTCGTACCTGTGGGTGTCCCAAAGGGGGAAGAAAATGAAACGCACAAACTGCGAGAAACACCATGGTCTGATATCAATAGGAAAAACCCTAATCGAACACAAAGCTCTGCTTTACCCAAACGGCGGGGAAACGAAGACACACAATATGGTGTAAAAGCCTCTTTTTGAAAATTTTTCAATGAAACAGATCAATGTGACAGCCGTATATTAAGCTCTGGTGTGGAAATTACAGGGATTAGGAAATGACTTGGAAAGAATGGTGGGTTCTTAACAGTGTGGAAGGGGCAGGTCCATGTGGGCTTTTAATAATGCCAGGGACTAAGGGTGTGGGACATAAGGGGTGTTTTGTAGTTACCCCAGCTGTTGTCAGAGACGGCACTGTTATTGCCTTTTATGGCGGTTTAATATTTCCAATTGCTTTTTGAAGTGTTGAATGTGTTGCCGAAATATTGCAGCAGGATGAAGATGTAATTTGCTTTGGATATAAATTCAATGTTGTTGAGTTGGATGCGCTTCACTTGAGATGCTGAACAATGGATTTTGAGTTCTGTCTCCGCACTCTAGAATTGACGGAACCTCACAATTTGGCAATTTGGAGCGAGTGTCATTTCAGAGCTCAAGCTCAGTTTCCTGTTTGGTTTTCTGAAGAGTGCTCTTCAGGTCTTGGACGACTCACCTCTGCGTCTTCTTGAAGGCAGTTCAACCCTGAACCAATCTTTTAATCAAGCAAAACTTTACGCAACGGTTGATTGTGTTTCATTGTGGCTTGGACAATGGGGGGTGTGCACCATTAGACCAAGACACAAAGAGAATTTTTTGAGGGGCTGTTTTCTGTGGATTTTCCGTGAGGTTTTGACATCACATGATACCAAGGCAGAGCCTTTGAGAAGGTGCGTTGAGCAGGAAAATCCAGTACCAGCGCAGGCATACAACATCTGGCCTAATCACTTCTACCTGATTACGTAACCTGGATGCGCCAATTATGTTCGTTATTGGCTGATCAAAGCGGCGTCATGTTTCTTTGTTGCGCGCGCAAGACAAAGGTTGGAGGAGGCCGTAATTAGACTTCTGCCCCTGTCATTTGTGATATTTCTGAACGTTGGTTTAGTGCACTGAACCAAAGACAAATCCCCAGGACATTTGTAGTTGAGAGGAAGACGTTTTGAAGGGTAAAGGGGATTTTAGGTGCTGCTTTGTCCTGTCAAGTTTTGGAGGTGAGGGGGAAGTCACAGTTGGCGTTTTCAGCTGCTTATCTGAAGCGGCATCAAAATATTGCATCACAATTGCAAAAGCAACTGATGAAAATTTCAATGACAACGAGACGAACTCTCACGCACGTTATCATTGGGTAATTTCGCCTCAGGAAGTTGTGCGTTGGGAACAAAAGAAATGTGAACACCTTGCGATGCCACAATAGGGTTTTCCCGCATAGACAAAAAGCCACGTTTAATCACCCGTGAAAAATGAGGCTTGAGTATCACTGATAACTTCTTGGTGGCACACACAGATGTTGTGCTGTTCTGAAACAGATAGGAATCTGTGCTTTAGTTTCGTAATGGTAATAATTGTGATGTAATTCTATTCCATCTTTTGTCTTCTGACTGTGGTTGGAGCAATGAAAATCTCATTGTGTTTCAACCCCAAATAAATCATGACCTTTTACGGTGAGTCAAACACAGGCGAAATCAGGGCATTTTGGCCAAAAAGTGTATCTAAACATGCTTCTACCTCTGACAAGAAAATTGCATGTTGTAGATAGTAAAAATTTGAAAGGAAATTTTTGAGATTTGTAATTGTTGAATTGAGCACACCCTGACATTTGAAGCAAATTTTCCTCCTGCTGTTTCACTATTCTTGGGCTGAAGAGAGGCACTCCCCTGTCTGTTGGCAGTCCTGAATAGAACCCCAGCTGTGATGAAGAGATAACAGATACCACCCTCCACCCTCCAGCCATTCTTAAAAAGCCATATTTGGAGAGGAAATTGAACAAGTTTGATAAGGTTCAATTTGCTGGAAACTGAATTAAATCCCTTTTGATGAAAAATCAAAATCTCCTGAAGTCATAGGAAGAGTTTCAAGCATTAAATTAATGCCCTTTTTGAGCAATTATGAATCCAGTGTTATCTAACTTAATCAGAACTCTGGCCTTAGGGTACACAACACACCACAGACAAGCTCTACTTGGTATGCTGCTCACACATTGGTCAGGAATCATGGTTCTGGTCGTGCAGGAAAGTAGGAGGGTTGAGTGTAGACTCCAGTCCCAGTCTGATGACACAGGAAGTTTCAGAATGACAACTATGGCTGGTGATGGGTCCACTTGCTCTTTGTCAGGGAAAACAACTGTTCTCTCATTCTGACCAAAACAAAGCAAGACCAAGATCTATGCAAGGGAAGCCCTTGTGCAATGAAGTGAAGGACAGGACAAGTTGTTTTTCTCAAGTCAGCCGAGGGGACACTGAACCGAGACACATTCACTTTTGCTGTACATGCCAAATTGGCCACTGCAAATTTTCTTTGATCACTGATTTCCTCGGTTGGAATAAAGAGCCATAGCTACTGGTGATACATAGTCTCTCGCACCTTTTGGTCCTGTGCCATGGAAGCAAATGCGTTGTTGTCTGGTGCTTGTGGGCACTGAGTGTGCAAACGAACAAGCCCATCAGGCGAGCAAAAACCAACTTGGTCGGCATTCCTCTGAGATGTAATGAGGTGTCACAGGTCAAGAAAGCATTTATCTAAGTCAGGCTTTGCGTGTTCTCCTTCTCTTTCTCTTCATCTGGGGTTTTGGTTGTGGCCACTGGCCAAGGAAAGGTGAAGGTAAAATAATTTCTGTACAAGTCGAGATGTTGATATGTATCCTTTTATATGGACCTCTGCCAGTGTGTGTGTGCGCGGAAGAGAGAGAGAGAGTGTGTGTGTGTGTGTGTGGCAAAACTCGATATACAGCAACAGTTTTGGAAAAGTCAAAGATGCGGATTCGTGGTATGAGCTCGTAATCATTGCTGAAAACAAAGAGAATCACTTTCGTAATGAACCCAAAACAGCCAGAAAATGCAAAACTTTCACACAAAAAACTGAATAGATGTGAAGACATTGGTGGTCTCATGTAGTGGTGTCGATCTCGGCTGAAATCTGTATTGCTTTTATCTTGACAATTGTGTTTTAGGCGGTAATTTGCAGGATGATGGATGTTCAGGTGTAGTGTTTGTTTCTTACTGGGAAGAAAGGATATTGCTTTTGTTGATGTCATTCTCACTTAACCTCGTTAAACCTGGTTCATTGGCCAAGAACTCTAGATTTTTTTTTGCAGTGAGAATGCAACATTTTTTGGAAGGTGGCGATTCAAATTTTTTTTCCACTGGAAAAAAAGTTAAGTGATTGAAAATTTCCAAAAACTGACAATTTTAAAATTTTAAAATTCAATGAATTTCCTGCCAAACGCAAGAAAAAAGTGAAGCTCCCTAAGTAGGAGGAGGTTACCTTTCACTTGCTTAAGTGTTGGTTGTGAATTTGTTTTGTGCACTTTTTTTTTGCTGTGTGCAAGTAGCAAGTTGCTCAAGGTGGCTGTAGAGGCTATGGAGGCAAATGCATAATAGACATAGAATACATCTCGCCGTTTTACTCAAGGCAATCAGGTTTTGGCAGTCAGTCGATGATTAATAACCCAGGGAAAGTGGCGTTCCCAAAGCACTTTTTTCTGTCGTAAAAGGTTAACACAGTACACCTGGAGTGCTGGTGTGAACAGCGGAAACGTAAAGGCCAACGTATTCGCTTTGGCACAACGTTTTGAAGGTTGACCAGCAGTGTTCTGGAAAGTACTGTTTGCCATCTCTTTGCGGTGATGGGTTGGGGTTGGTTGGGTAGTGACGCCAGAACTGGTTGGTTCAACTTGTCTCTTCAAGAACACGCAATTGAATTCAATTGCAAACGAGAACGCCTTATCAAATGCCCAAAGTTTCTTGCGTTGCTGTTTTGCAGATGTACAAAACCAGATTACTTTGCAGTGGGTGAAACCAAAACTACAAATGTTTTCCTCTCATTGGCCACAAATGACAACATTGGGAATTGACAGAAGAAAGTTGTTCTTTCTTGTGTCAGTGTCAGTGCTTGACCCTGGGAGACTTACGCCTGCCTCATCCTTCACCAGGCACCTGGGGTACAGTACCTGTGATGATAGTCCTGCTGATGCGCCTGTGATGAGGCTAGACACCCTGGGACACTGCTATGATAATCCAGCCTTTGATGTCTCAGGTGGTGGGTGTCTGGTGTGATTGGCCACTTTTCACACTGACTGCAACCAACACTGCGTTGGGAAAACTTACCAATGCAGGTGCTGTTGTTTCTCTGGCTCTTCCCACACTTGCAAGAGAGATGCAAATTTTGTTCTTAGAATGTGGACCACTTGTATGAGCATTGACCACTTAAAATTTTCAGCAAAGACATTTTTTCATACAAGTCTATTGCGCCGGTGGCATTCGTCTGGGTTTTTTGGCCTGTTTTATTTTGTTTTCCAGAATTTGTGGGGGTGGGGGAGCAGTGTTATGTCTTGTGCGCGCAAAATACCCCATGAGCAATGATTCCAGATTTGCTCTCCCATATTGCGGGGGTCAAACCAGTGGAGGGAATCAATTGCAGAAAATTACCAGGGTTGTGTTTCTGGTTACGAATCAAAAAGGTGCGCACGGTGGCTGTACAAAGCGAAACACATTTTCTGCCACGATTTGAGGAGAAATTAACCGAGCTCCAGCCGCTGTGATGAAGGATTTACTCAGTGAGAACTCAACCCCTGATGTAAGTCGAGCTGGGTGTTGACAAGACGGTTTGAAGTAAAGAGATGGCAAGTTACGGGAATCATAACTGTGTTGCACCTTTTTGCCCACAGGTGTTCAATACATCTGAACGAGGATTTGAGATTGCTACCGAGCGCCAGGAAATTGAGATGGATGTGGAAGTAAAAGTAAACTGCAGTTTCAAAATCCCCTTCCCGACAAGGGGCAAGTGATAATTTACGAATAAGCTCACCCCCCTTTGGAAACACACGCACACGCACGCGCACACGCACTTCGCGCGCGTTCGTCCCAGGACAGGACAGGAAATTCTGGGTTTTTTTTCCTTCTGTAGAAAAAATTTCCTCTCCTTTGCCCTGAAATCCCCTTTGAAAGCAAACATTGTGCTCCAAGGCTGATATGTGTTTGTTCTTTGTGTTTCTGCAGTAAATAGCCTGACCTGAACAGGATATGCGCTTTGCTCTTTGCGAATCCACACCTGTGCACATCAGTTTTTGATGCGCTAGCTCAGCAGTCCTGTTTCCCTCGCAGCCTGCCTGACCTCAAAAATGCTGATCGTTTTTCAAACGCTTATTCTGGCATGAGTAGCTTCGCCCACTGTTACGAAAAATGGAAAATTGCCTCTGAGACGAAAATTCATTTTCATTCCTGCAGTTCACACTTCCCAATTTGTGGAGATTTCTTGAGATGCAGCTGTATGATATATTTTGGCAGTTTTTGACAAACACATCCAGTTGAAAAACAAGAACCATACAAGATCCAGACCGGTTGTGGACGTCAAGGGGTGTTGGTAGCCTGTCTTCTCGAAGTATGGTTTTCAGTGCCCCCCTCAAAGAAATCGCGAGGGGGAATTTTGGGGCGAAATTGAGCAACCCTGCTCCCCTGAAGTCAGACTTGTGGTTCTGAGGTCTGGGCCACTATTGGCCCAAATCCTGAATCTTAAGTTTGGTGCCACTGTACAATTCAAGAACATCAAAGTACCATTATGCAAAGGCAATTTTACCTGCATACAAAAGGATCGATTGACTCTGCGAGGTTTCAAAAGCAACAGCTGGGACAGGAAGTGCAACCTGGAAGTCTAACCTGTTTTCTCCTGGAGATTGTGTTTATACGTCTGGGCCTTGTTTCCTGCAGCGACTTCCTACTGATCTGGATTGGACTGAAACAACCCGGTCTTTATCCATCATAAACTCGCAATCCACAACCTGCAGAAAAACCCAGTGGCAAGAAACATACAGGTGATAATAGATAGGCATTCTTCTCGGAGATTACATTGTGTTGTCGAGGCTCAGAAAAGAATTCGAGAGAAAGAAACTCAAGAGTGATAGATGGCACCCGGGCAGATAAACGGAGAGAATCTAGAAAATGAGGTAGAGAAAAAACAGCAAACTGGATAGAAGATATAAAGTTGCTCAGGTGTAGGCGTAGAAGTACATACTTCTCTTATTGTAACAATTTGCCAGCCAAAATATGTTTAGTCTTGGTGTTAACTCTTGAGCACTCTTTAGTTTTCCAGGGGCTCTTAACCTCAGGTTTGATTCTTTTTTCTGAGTTAATAAGACAGTAATTACGAGAAAAATGTTGATGTAATGTTCCGTTTGCACCAGTTTGACTGTCATTTTTGCTCGGTATTTCCAGGTAAACAAATATCTTTCCATGTCATACGCCCATTTAGAAATGCCTTCTCACATTACCCAAGGCCATTGTGGTGTTTTTTGCTGTGGTACAAATCAGTGCAAAATATTTGGTGGGATGACAGGAAATTGTCATGCAGTTGTGTACCAAGAACTTAGAATCACAACTTTTGTACATTTGTCCAGGGGTAAAAAACGAAGTGAAGTTCCAAAGCAGAAAATCTAACTTCGCTTTCATTGTGTATGAAAATTTCGTTCTTGTTTGCTGCACTTTATAGTGGCTTACAGAATATTTTTAGGCTTACAAAAATCTCAAATCTAAAGCTCTTTGCATTTTGATGATAGTTTTTGGAGGCAAAAACAAAGACGTGATGATTGGGTATCTTTCTGCAGAACCCAACTTCAGTTAACTCAGAGCACATGGGGTGGGGTGAGGGGGGGCTGTTTTCGTCTGAGTCTGAGTCACTCACCCCATGTTAACTGAATCTTCAGACAATTAACGGGATCAGAGATCGCTTGCAGATTCGCAGGTATTTATTATGATCCCGGCACACCTGTAATCACGCTACATGCTGCGCGGGATGATTACAAATCCTGGGTTAACCGTTTTGCACAAAGCAGATGGGCATCTTCCGTGTGTTCCAACAACGGGCGTCATTGTTGTGCGGTTTTTTATCCATCAAAGGAGGGTGTGTAGACGCTGTTTCAGTGTCCCTGGGATTCATGTCAGAAAGGGACAAACCCTCACTTGGCACAGGAAATGATAGGTACAACGACAGACTTGCTTTTCGTTATGATACCAAAAGAAACGAATTCCAATGAATTAATTGTGGCTTCACCACAATTCTATTGTTTTCAACTCACTAATTATTTTTTACAAATTATTGCATGAAAAGGAACAAGTTGAACTAGAATTGGCACACAATCAACAATCAATCTCATCAATATTCAGCATGCAAGTTCATTTGGTGCAATGTTCATCAAGTTCATAATGGTCAAATGTCAATTGACATTCACAATCACTTCAATGTCGATTTCTGGAAGAACAATTTCCCCATGTTCATTTTGTTTCAAATCCTTTGTGTTCAAGTTTATCACAGGCTGAACAACAATTGGTTTCTCATCTGTTCTGATGATTGGTGCTCGCACATGAACAACTAGTTTTTGAACTGCATGATGTTCAACTTTGGCTTTTTTTTCCATTGTTTCCTCTAGTTGAGTAAGAGATCCAATGTTGAAGTTGGCCATATCAGGTGAT
>JAAUYG010246029.1_pt1 | contig 15591 bp, 9 predicted proteins | sample 7278091 | NCBI WGS metagenome assembly JAAUYG01 (sample SAMN14350201, study PRJNA611818) | marine sediment metagenome | isolation source: surface marine sediment (0.6m) | place: French Polynesia: Moorea | collected 2018-08 | reverse complement strand
GTCCATGGACCTCTTGTTTTACTTTTTCCGGTTGCAGGCAGCGTAAATTGGCTGTCTGTTGCTATTTAAATATGTTGCCTTATTTCTAGTTATGGCAATGGACCATAAACATAAAGACACACTTCGTAAATATATATATGTACACCTTCACATGCTTGGCCCCATCATTACAGCGATTTTGGGAGGGGAGGGGGTAAGAAAAGTTAAAATTTTAACATGTTCCCCCACGTAAATTTCTTTACATTTTTTTCTGGGGTACTAGGCTATATATAGATACTAGCCATACAAAGATAAATTCTGCTGCAATTTGTTCCAGGTTAGGCTTTTCTAGTGCTAAATGACCGAGACTAATACATGTAGTAGGCCTACATGCATGCTGCAAATGCTAATCCTAGCAATATACAGTATGTCATTAACTGTTTCTCGTGTGAAGCAAACGTCCAGGCAAATCATAGAGCACAATCTGTACCAGATCTACAAACACGATCTCTATTCCTTTTCTTTGCAGAGAACAATAGCAAACCCATAGTCTCTATAAGCGCTTTTATTTAATAACCATTTACTGTTTACATATACCAGTATACATAAAACTTGCGATATAATACGGTTGTGATACAGCAAAAATATCAAATGAGCATCGGTATGTTTTGTAACTACAGAAAAGCAGTATTATTATCACAAGTAAAGAATGAACTCTGACCTGCAGAGTCCTTCTGGCCACATCAGCACGTAGCACTGCAGAATAATATGGTTGGTCATGATTGAGGTACTTCGGATTGGCGTAAGAGTATCATATAAAGTATCATTCATCCACACAAAACTATCAAAAACATGGCAAAACTTATGTTCATATATCACTAACAAAAAGGTAATTTACAAAAACATAATATGTCAACAGCAAAGCCACATTTCATATGTAAGTAACATGACATCAACCTACCCTGTGTTTCTGTGCACAATATGAGCAAAGTTGACAATACAAATTCTATATGATTGTTTTGATTCACTGAGTAACAAAGACACCCGGGCTGGAACCAGTGATGCGGAACAGAAGCAGACGACAGAGGTTGCCTTCTCCCCCGCGTGCCACTATCAGGTCCTCATTGGGGGAAAATCCCACTTCCCTCAGCTGGATGTGGACATTGACTGAGGTGACACACTTCCCTGCAGGGACATCCCACAGCTTCAGCGTCCGGTCACGGGCCCCGGAAACCAGCATTGACCCAGTGCTGTTAAAGGCAAGACTCGAAACCTGAAAATGGGGAATCACTAAACTCGTATTTGGGATTTCCTACTGATATATACGTTATTTGTCTACTGATATCAACACTCAAAGTTTAATAGCCGTATCTGTAATGTTTGTTCCTGCTTATAACATGTTGCATCTTAACTGCCTCTACTTATACAGGAATATATATTTGAGCAGCCTATGAATGTAATTCGAGGGACTCATATTAAGCTTCAGTAGGTAGACTTCCACAAGGGGCGCTGTCTGTCATCTGACATCAGGGCAAGCCCTTAGAAACCATACTGATAATTTTAAAATCAATCTTTGAGCGGTGTGCTTCGTTTATTTGGGGAATCACTAAACTCATATTATTTGGGATTTCCTACTGATATATACATTACTTGTCTACTGATATCAACACTCAAAGTTTAATAGCCGTATCTGTAATGTTTGTTCCCACTTATAACATGTTGCATCTTATAACTGCCCCTATACTTATACAGGAATATATGAGTCAATGAATGTAACTGTTTTACACATTTTTTTATGTAGCTGTACTGTGGCCTACATGTAACTTTGATGTCATGTATATATATATTTGTTACACCTCTATTTGTACATAAAATGGATTTGGACCTGTCAGACTTCATAGTGTAAAGTTAATACATTAGGTTTGTTACCAGGTCTAGGCCCAGGTACTTACTGTAGCTTTATGCCCTTTCAGACGTTTGAATGTCTCCTCTTGTGTACCATCAGAATTCTTCCACACTACAATGCCACCATTGTCTGCTGCCGTAGCAACCAGCGATGAATCATGGGAAATCACTAACGATGTCACTGGAATTCTATCACCATCGTCCTGGGACTTTCTGAGCCTGCTGGCGTGACACAGGGAATGACGCAGCCATACTTTCTGCATCCCGCTCTTCATAAACGAACAGTGATTCATGCTCAGTTGCCATAGCAATGCATCACCATGGCAACCAATCAGCATGCTGTCCTGTGTGAGAGGTGCAATACAGAAGACAGTCCTTGCTGGTGGTAGTATGTCTCCACTACCAGGATTTTCTTCCGAGCTACAGATGCTCACATTACCAGATGACAAATCAACAGAGGCAGCTACGTGCGCCCGAGGAAAGGTCTTCTGCAATCCAGATTTAATCAACATTACTACAGTTTTGGGTCTAGCATACACCAATCGCATAACTGGCCTGACAATCTCTCTGTCAAGCTGACCATCGACCTTATGTAATACACATCTGCTGACCAGATCCAGAATCAACACACATAACTTCACTTTGTTCAATTCCTGGATCAAAAATGCGCGTCCATCACTCCCTACTATGAAGTCTGCAACCGAGTCCTTCTGGAAGCCCTCAATTTGGATTTCACTCCAGTCACTGCTGTTCCAGACCCGAAACTGCTTCAGTCGCTTGCCGTCTGTCTCACCATGGATCAGTGTAGTTACCAGGGTGTCACCAGCGACCAGGGCAACTTTGTAGCATCTATTTCCTTCAGACAACGCATGCTTGAATGCAAACTGATCTTCACATCTTTCCCACAGCTTACACCCTGTGCTGGAACCTGGAAATACATGAGCAAGGTCAGCAGTGAGCTTCCTGAATAAATCTGTTGTATTGCCTGCATACTTCTTTGGTGGTTACCGAAACTTAAAATAAATTTCAATGAGCCTGCTCAAAATAGCAAGACAAGAAATTGCCTTCAGTAAGGGATGTATTTCTTATTCTCCACTCTCAAGGAATTTTACAATTCCATGTAGTCCTATTACATAGTCTTAAACATTGATATTTGTACAATGTTCTTTCCTGTTACACATTACAAAATGTACACGTGGACAATAACCCTGCGGAAATCAGTGCAGTAACATTTTGTGACAGCAACATTGAAATATTAATGTTGAGAATGAGACCTGTAGTTGAAGTCTTACCTGTAACAAGCAACTGATTACTCTCGCTCAGGCTGTAACCTAAGATGTTCTCATTCTCCAAGAGAACCTTCTCAGTGTCTGCCACCCCCTCAACCTTCCACTTGTCCTCAGCAGAGCACAGCGCCTCCACATCCCAGACTTTGAGGAGACGATCCGGACCACAGGTGATGAGCTGATCACTCATTGTCTCGGTCACGCTCTGAATGGCTTCGGTATGAGCTGGAATCACCCTTAGAAGAGTATTGCTTCCCGTTTTGTAAACACACAGATTGCCTCGGATGGTACCAGCATAAAAGTATCTGCCGAGGACTCCTGCACAGATGCTGTGTACAGGTTCTGGTAGCTCCACATTTCCCAGATGACCTGCCACCGATATGTCCACATCCCAGAGGTCTACCGCTCGGCTGCCCTGAGTCCCAGTCAACAGTAAGCTGAAGTCCTTGCTGAGGGAGGATAGCACCACAGAACTCCTCTGCTCTTTCTTGTTGTGTTCTGTGTTCATTGATCCAACCTCGGCAATGATTTTTCCGATCTCCATGTCAATGATGAAGATCTGCCCAGTCTGACAGCCACATAAGATGATGTCGTGTTCAGCCAGCGGGGGCAGAAGGTAGAGGAAGCCACGTAGCACAGGTGATGGCAACGGCAAACGTGTCGTGAGGGTCTGGTTGCCATAGTCCCACATGACCACAGCACCCACCAATGATTTCTGACCTTTGATTGCATGGCTGGAAATCGTTCTCATCATGCCACTGGAAAATATGAGGTTGCTGGTCTTTGATGAAGCTGCGAGATTCATTACAGCGCGGGGAATATAAGATTTCTCTGTGCCATTGTCGATCAGTTTGCTGTCATACAATGCCAGTCTGTCTGGTCCAGCCAGTGCTAATAGAGAGCCATCCTGAGATACCAGCATGCAGTCGCTGAGAGGGCGTCCCTGCTTCACAATGGTAGATATCTGACAACTGCTGCCACTGCTGCCTGCTTTACATACCTCCACCAGGTCTGAGAACAAGGCATACACGTATGTGTCACTGCCATCATTAGTCATATCAAACTGTCTGGGGGATTCCCCAGTCTGCCGGGATCTAAGAAATGTACATGATATCTGCTCCAGGGTGTCGGTGTTTAACACACGATACAGTGCTGGCTTACCAGAGTTGTCAGTACAGTGCAGCAGGACATGGCTCCAACAGTCTCGTCCCTGGCTCAGACTGACCGGGCCGTTGGTATACCACTTCAGCAGGGAGGTAGCCGAGGGTATAGAGCCTAGGACTGGCAGTAGTGATACAGAGTCAGATGCCTTGATCTTCTCAGCTGAGTCTTTGCACAATTGGTGTATGATACTGAATGATGGAGCATATTTAAGCAGCTGACCCAGAAGCTGAACAGGGAGACTGGAGAGGTCCCGGGCGATGACCTCATCAGAGTATCTCAGACACTGAGTCACGATCCGGGCCTCATCATCCGACTGGTTCTTCTCTACATAAGCCGTAAACACGGAGAGGAACTCGTACACAGAGAACGCTGCGATGTAGCAGTGAATGAACTGTAGGTTACACAGACACTGGTGTTTGAGGCTGTCGTGGTCTGCCATCTTGTAAAGATGATACGGCAGGCAGACGAGCTTGCGTTTGTTCTGTGAAGTGAGCGGCTGAGGCGTTACCATCCTGTCGGCATTCTCCACTGTTAGCTTTCTCTCAGATAGGTGGATGGTGCGTCTGATGGAGTTCTCTGCCTGAAATATCTCCACCAAGTGGGAATGATACCTGTGTTGCTGTTCCTCACTTTTCAGATACCGCTCGGTCACCACGTCAGCAAATGCCGCATCCTTCCAGTATATAGTTGTCTTGCCTTGTGCCTTCTGGTTGACGAGGTAGTGCTCTAACTCATGCTGGAACCGTGACCACATCAGCTCAGGGATTCTCACCATGCCCTCCACTGGGGGGTTGTGATACTTATAGACCTCACTGAGGACCAGATCATTGCAGGAGAGGGCATCCTCTATCTCACATTCTGTGATACCCCGCTGACTGAGCGTGATATAGCTTAACACCGCCTCCACGAACAGCTGCCCGAACTTCTTCTCCAGCCTCACCAATATGTCAGTGATGGCCTCCGAGACAGTCCCCGGCAGTGATATTGACGTGATGTCAGTGTAGGAATGCCAGCTACAGGCCAGATCCAGAGTCAGCTGTCTCAGTAGTGGATGTGATCTCTGCTCTAACTCCTGCAGCAAGAATGTCTCCTGCTGTGCTGTGAGGGTCCTGTGTTTGGAGGCCAGATAGCTGCTCACATAGTGTTTCAGGTACACAGTAGTCGGAGGTAGCTGTAGGAAGCACTGGGAGTCATTGCACAGGACTTGTCTTGCATGTTGTAGTATGGTGTCTGGTTCTGAACGTATAGAGAGGACAATGCTGACTCCACTTGGGAGGTCCGTTGGTAACCATGACAGCATGTGAGCACCTCCTCTTGGCAACAGCTGTGAAACAGAATCGAGCATGATAACCAGCGGTCTTTCCACTGTGAATTTCAGGGACACAAAAAGGAGCAGCTCATGAAAATATTTCACAATGCGACTGACCGTCGTAAGATTCTGCTTCCGATACAGCAGGCCATACACGGTACAGATCTGGTGACATACGCTGCTCAGCAGCCTCCGCAAGGTAGCGCTCTGTGACGACATTCCCAGAAACCTGATCACAGTCACACAGTGCTCGCCCAACCATTTCTTGCTCTGTGTGGCCACCTCAGCCATGAAGGCAGACTTCCCTTGGCCAGGCCCAGCATGTACTATCAGTGGTTTCCCGGACGTGTGGTGTGTCAACAGGTCTTGTAACTGGTGCAGCTCTGCCTCGCGGCCACTGAATACCTTACAGTGCCTACGACACTGATGGAGATGATGTAGAACCTCCGCATACAAGGATACCACCCCTTCATCTGCAGTTAGTACACCTGGAGAACCCGAACTAACATCATTGAGAGACTGATAGGACGCCCTAGCCTGTCTCATACTCATACGGCCCAGAAGAAAATCCTTCTCTTTCAGTTCCCCAAACAAATGTCCAAACGGCTGCTGTGATTCCCGGCCTGTCTTTATCTTCACATCTTTGTTGGTAGATTTCTGACTGGACTCTTTCACTGCACTGGTCAGTCTTGTTGAACCATTCAGGGGAAGTGTGGCCAGCTCCATCAACTCCTTATGCCTCGATTCCTCTCGCTCATCGATTTGCTTCCTCAGAGCATCAACGACATCACTACAGAATTTCCTCAGATATGCCCCATGCTCATCATGTTTTTGTGGAGCCACACCTTCGGGTTTCCACGGAGGTGTGTAGCAGTGGATGTTTTCCCCTGGCACATATTTTGGGATCTGGACTTTGGTTAGATCCTGAAGCAATTCCTGTGGAGGAAGATCTATCTCCTTCCTCTCAGATTCTTGGTTCGTTCTCACATCTATTGGGATGTGGGGAAACAATGGTAAAATAATGAATATGGATCATCAAGTTACAAAATAGCATGAAACAACTGTTACATTACTTTGAAACATTTGTACAACAACTACATAGCCACTAGCATTTGTGGATACAGTCATAAGATACACTTTATATCCCATCTCTAAATGGTAACAAGAAATGTTGTTAAATTTTTAAACACACTCGCCTATGATATGAATATCAACAAAAAATATGTAACAACATTAGTTCCCAAACTGTAAAATCTTTGTAATTTGTGTAGCAATTACCTCAGTTCATGAATAGTAATTCTTATGGAACACTCTATACAGAGGCCAACCCCTCTAATGTGGCCACAGAAACATGCCAATGGTACTGTAAATACAGTTTTTTCCCCTCTCTATGTGACTACAATTTCTTAGCAAATTGTGGGTCTTATTAGAGGAGGGGGGGGGGGCTACTGTACCCCCCAACACTAAAGAGGCCACAATTTGATTGCTATTATAGACAGGATAAAGTGTGAGCCACCTGTGAATTTCACAGTCAGTGGGTCATCAAGGTGATCCTGTATTCCTTCCAGGTGTCTGGCAAAGCAGGTGCAAGTCTTCCCAGGAGCCTCTGCTTTGAATATTCCAACACGAGTCTCAAGTTCGGTGACTGGCAGAAGAGACAAAATGACACAAATGGTAATCACAAGTGCCACAAATGTCATCTTTATGCTACAAATTCTGCTAAATTGCCGAGCTGTTTATATTTTCTCCAAGAACATTTCATGATTTTTTATATTTTATTTAATGCAAATATTAGGGACCAGATATGTCTTTCAATAATTTGACACCTGAAAAAAAAAAACAACAGTTACATGCCCAAGCAAGTAAAACCATATAGTCTAGTACTGATCAACCTAGAGATGTAACAATTAACCAATGTATGAAAAAATTTCCAATTTGGCAAATTTTCCACAGTATTGATCTGATTTTTGTGTATTGATCCATCAGTAAAACCACTCATATCTCAGGGGACCCACACCTGGCGGCCAACTACTGCCGTGTAAAATTTTGCTCTGAAAGTCATGCTTTGTTATGAGCAGCACACTGGGCAGCTAGTATTTATAGCAACACTATTCTAAGTATGTTTTAACGGCAAAAATTAGTATGTACATGTACTTTTACACAGAGAGTTAAATTGAGAAAAAAATGTCATTTGCCAATGCCTGATCAAAAGAATAAGTAGGGAAATTGTATTCTTTCTCAAGTATTCTCAAGTCTGTGGTGATGCTGAGCACAGGTTCTTTCTTTTAAGCTACATGTATGTATCACGATTCATTGGTAACTGACTGCCAATCTCTGGATTTGCATTTTGACTGGTGATTATGCCTTGAGACCTACCACATAACTATAATACAGATCTACTATACAACGATAATACAGACCTAAGGGACTTTTCTTGAAGAATCACAACCATTTTCTAAGATATTTTTGTGATCGCAGGTGTTCTACAATTTACTCAATGGCATCTACCCGGTAATAAATGTAATCAAGAATTATATATACAGTGAAACCGCTCTTGAGAGACCACTGCCATGGCACACCACCTGTCTTGACAGACCACACATTTTTGGCAGAAGGACCTACATTTCAAAATAACTGAACCCGTCACCAGAGACCACCTGTCTTGATAGACCACATTTTTGTGGCCAATGGGGTGGTCTTTCAAGACAGGTTCTACTTTATACATGTACAGTGGAACCTTGCACAAATTGCAGTAAAGCCTGTCTTGGACAATACTGCCATGACCTACCAGCATGCAAAACTTTAAATTTTGGTTTGAACAAATCAAGACTGAAATATGTGTTTAGACTTCATTTCTCTAAAAATGCCTGTGAAAATGCTGAAATTTCTCTAACAGTGAGCCCAGTCAAATATAATTGATATTCAACCCCACGACCACTCCTTTACATTTCATGGACCACTGGCAGTTTCAGATTAACACCTAGCTGAGCTCCGAGCTTCAGACGATGACCTACTGGAATGGAAGAACCCGTGTTTCTGTTCTTCTGTGAGCTTGCCCTGGCTGACTGCCTGTAACGCTGCCTTCTGGAACACTGTCTGGATCTCACTGTGAATCCTGCTCCAGGTCTGCATGGCCTTGCTCTGGAGCTCCTCATTTCCCACACTGAAGTCCGTAAAGTGCTCCAGGATTGTATCAATTTGCTGCAGACAAGAAGAAGTTTGAAACAAAATAAATAAAATAAATTAAATACATGTACATGTACCTTGACACCAAATTTAAATATCATCCAGATCTCTGTACAACAGCATTAAATTGTTTTATGCATGTACAGGTTTTCGGTATGCCTGTGATAAACATATGCTTAAAACACCTAGACAAAGCCCTGATTTGTACTATACATAAATTAAGATAAAAGATATTTTTTTGGCTCCAGTACAAAATCTCCATTTCTTTTTTTGGGGTTACCTTAATTGATTTTAATTTGCGAGCATGTATACGTACTGGATTTAAGTGAAATCACCCGTCAAAGTTTAGTATTGCATGTGCAAATGATATGCAAATATTTTATCAACAGCAACAACAAAACCTATTCACCTATACACAGGAAATTGTGCATATTAATGTATCTCCATGCCTATGAATACAACAGGCTCTGACAGAAAGACATTTCACAAGTGTATTTGTAAAGATAACTCACACAAATCATTCGGCGTCTAAGCTAGAACACAGCATCATCAGAAAAGCAAAATGGTCTTCACCTTGTCAAATTAGCAAAATTTCATTCCACCTGGGAGCAAAATAACTGTCTACTTCTTACCTGTAGCACATACTGACAAGGCTGTGCATTGTCATCTCTCCTGTACCAGGTATCCAGAAGCTCCCTTTTGGGTAGATCCAGATCAGAAGCTAGCTGATGTAACAGTTCAAATTGTTCCACCTCGATCTCTGCTGGCAGCGTAGCCCTGGTACTGTAACGGTCACCTAGCAACGCCTGTGATAAATATGATTACAGGATAATTACATATACACAGGAAACTCACAATATACTGAAACAAAATACAATCATATCATGCATATAGCCTGTCAAATGCAATCAAATAATACCTGTACAATGAGTTTTACCTTGACTTAATCTGTACCATAATGAAGTTAAAATTCTTCTTGCAACTATCATGTATGTACCAGTATACATGTCATCTACCATCAGCTGTACTCAAATAATGATTACGAACGTAAAATTATGTTAGCCTAACATTGTAGCTGCTTTCTAATTTTTAAGCCACATGTTATACATGTAGAGGGCATACAAATGTACATATGGTATAGGAAAGCATTGTAGAGCATGCAATATGTCACCGCATACTGCTTTCTCAAAGTGCATTAACTACAATAATGAAGTTTCAACATACCATAAACCATTTCAACAGAATTATACCACACTGACTACTAGGCAGTGCAGTGGTCTCTGGTGTGTCCAGTGTGATATTATCTCTTTAGGTACATGATTCAAGAATTCCCTCCATTACATGACTAGCCATCAGCTGATAAGTGGCACCATTCTAACATTTTCAGTATAAATATCCCTCCATTTTAAAACCACCCTCAATTTAAGACCATGTTTTTCTGGCTGAAGAGATAGTCTCTAAATACAGGGACCACTGTAAGTTGTATATGCAAGGTAATGACCAGAGAATGACTTTTAAGTTATAATTTACTATCTCACCACAAATGTGGGTCCCCGGGATAGCTCCTGGCAGCGTCTGATCTCCTGCAGACAAATCTGGTTGACTGAGTGGTCGTTAGTGGAGTGTTTGCTTATACCCCATCTCAGGTCTACAACAAGGAAATCCAGGCCCAGGGTGGCACAGTGTTCCTTCAGCTGCGGGTATGCCCAGCGGGCCAACGCATTCCTCTCCGCCTTGAAATCTACAGGGGTTGTTTAAACTTCTGCTTATATATCATATGAAACATATATGTAATGTCATACTAAAGGTAAAGTTGTACCTGGGGTTATAACATGAAAATGCATTATAGTATGCTTTGAAATCAACAGGAATTATTTAAACATCACATAGTTGTACCTGGGGTTATAAATGAAAATACATTATAGTATGCGAGAAAATAGGTTATTGGACTCAGGATTCATAATAGGAAAAATTGTCTTTCTACACACTGAGTCTTGAAAAAAAACAAAAAGATTATGCCATCTTCATGCACATTCCCCTGAAGATGGCAGTGAGATGCTCGCTGAAAATTCGGGAACAATCTTTTTGTTTTCTTTCAAGACTCAGTGTGTAGAAAGACAATTTTTCCATTATAGTATAATTTGAAATCAACAGGAGTTATTTAAACATCTGTTTATCACATATGTAAGTTCATACTAAATTTAAAGTTGTACCCTGTATGACATATAAGATAAAAATTAGGGCTATAAACGGGTAGCCGGTTACTTGTTGGCGGTGCGATTACTGGCTGTAACCGGTTACTATATCATGTAACTGCTAACCGCAGGTTATTTGCTCAAATATTAAATAGCCCTGAAACATTTTATTTCATAGATGACTTGCTTGTTATTTTTTGTATACTATAAAAAATAAAAACAGAGAAATACGTGCAAATCGGATCGATTTTATGCTGAAAAAATTAGCAGACATCTCCCTCCATTTTGTATGTGTAACAATTTTTTTACATTGTTACATGTAATACCTTCAAAATGTAACGTAAAGGTAAAGTTCTACCTTGGGTAACACAACATCAAAATGCATTATTATAATACACCATCAATAAAAGGCCTTATTTTTTCTAGGCTCCTTTCAAAAATTACATTTGATTAAAATGGTGGTAAATTGATTCAAAACTAGAATAATTGCCAAATACAACAGAAGAAATCCAATGCAGCTCAGCATTTGCTATTAAAACAGGCATGTATCAGCAAGTGTATACACTTACGTGACTATGTTGTTGCATGCAGTATGTATGATGTTAAACAAAGCGTAGATTTAGACACATGATTTGCACCCATCAGCAGAAAGGCAATATAACTCCATTTCCATCACAGGCAGATCATAAAGTCTTCATCTACTGCTTAAGTTGGTCAGCGTGTTTTATAGGCTAGTATCATGATGTGCCCTGCTTTCTACATGTACATGGTCCATAATGGGAAATTCTATAAGATCGACTTAACATTTTTGGGGGTCAGGATGAGACTTTGAGATAGGGACCTTGTAGAATTACATGTATATGTAAATAGGCATGCGATTTGCAAACATTTACATGAAAAATTGTTTACATTGAAAAGAAATGACTAAGCACAGGCTGATAATGGGAGCCCTGTTCACGTATTTAAAGTGCGCTGCCTAGCTGTGTGTAAGCGTAACTCACCTGAGAAGGTAGAACTGAGAAATATCCTGACAATACTAGCGAGCTGTTGTGGTAGGTTATCAGTACAGCCATACAGGACACGCTGGAATGGACTGCTTATCTGGGGAAGCACTGACAGGAAACACAATAGAACAAATCATATTAATCAGCAGCAGCCAGTAATATTTCTATGTGAGTAAATATATTGGATGAAGGTTTATCAACAAAATCCTAGTAAATATAAGTACAGTCATACTACAAATTGATAATAAAGTGAAAGTCAATTCCTACATGTATCACACGTTTTGATAACAATCATAGATGTTACAATTAATCAATGCATCAGCAAATAGTCAATCTGGGCAAATTTCCTAGAGCATTGATGTTCATTTTTGTGAATCAATGCATTGGTAAAACGTCCCATTTCAGATACTAGGCATGCAAGGCAGACAACTACATGGAAAACTGTATTAAATTTTGTTCCAAGTCTCATGATGTGTTATAAACAGAACAATGAGCATTAGGTTAAGTATTGGCAAAGTATCCTACATGTTTAGGTACCTATTAACATCAAAAATCAATAAGTATTAACATCAAAAATCAATAAGTATTAACATCAAAAATCAATAAGTATTACACTAAACTATGTTAATATTTTTTCTGGAGGTGAAGTGAGAAAAACTGCCGTGAGCAGATGAGCGATAGTATACAGAATTATTGTGCAATTTTTACAGATACTTTTTATGCGATATATCATGATGTGTGATGTATCGTGTGATGCGTCGATAGCATATATGACTGCCAATATTGCAATACACAAGTTCACTGCCGGTCCCAACTCTAGTACTAATTTTGGTCCTTTATACTACATGTATACCTTTTTTATTTGTTGACCAATCCTTCTTGCTCTTGCCATTTCCTTTCCTGGAAAAAAAACATTTTTATTTGATAATATGTGTGCATGTATATAAATACAGAGGCACTATTTCAGTCCCAAATTGCATATAAATACATGTATATAAATAGTCTAAAAAGAGTGCCACTATTTCAGTCCCACATTGTACCCCAATGTCACAGAATACAGTAAATCAAATTGACTACATGTATCTACTGACTTTTTTTATTGCATCGATCCTGAGACTGGGCAATATTATCTGTCTTGGCATCACTTTCATGGAGAACATGATCCAGATTACACATAACAGCAAGCTGGACACATGTCCACGTTATTTGGGTGCCTAACTATGTCAAACATACATGTATACTACAGAAATGCTTTAATCAGCATGTATTACAAAGAATTCTAAAAATATACAACTTAATTATGTTGCATTTTCAACCAGCAAGTCTTAGAGGTTTTGTATTATAGTGTAGGTACACTGTAGCAATTCAAGAGCTTTTTCAAAATATGTACAGTGAAACTTGTATATAAAGACCACCCTAGGGACCCACAAAATGTGGTCTCTATACACAGGTGGTCTTTATATGCAGGTTCAAAAACATGGAAAGTATACCTGTGTGGACCTGTAAAATGTGGTCTTTAGAAGCAGGTGGTCTTTATATACAGGTTGTCTTAATAGAGCAGGTTCAACTCTACTACCATATACATACGTACAGAAGCATTCACTGTATCAAAACATTACTAAAACTATACTGTGCTATTGTTACATGTATTTAGATCAGAAGTAAGTCAACACAGATATCAAACACTGTACAACCAACCTAATCACTGCCGCTCCAGGATATCGCCTTCTACCCCGAGTATCACCCCCTGCCATACTGGTAGGGATGGACACACTGTCACTGCCTGGTTCACCAGTCTCCTTCCTCCTTGAACCCTCCTCAGTATCAGTAGACTTCCTACCCCCACTATTCCTGCTGGAACTCCTCCCTGCAAGGCTGGTTTGCTTTGAGGGTATCAGCAGGATGTCACTGTCACCAGTGTGATCTCTGGTTACAGGTCCTCTACTGCCAGTGTCTCTATTCCTCTGACCATTGTCCCTCCTTGTCTGGCCCTGACTTGGGTTGTCTGGGGATGCTGCAGTGGCCTGTGACTGAGAACGTGGGGACACAGCTAACTGATCATCTCTGCCAGGCAGCGGCTGACCACCTCTGACCCTGGATCTCGGCGGGAGCAGTCGCGGGCTGGGACGGAGTCCCTGGTTCTCCCTGCCTGGGGAATGGGCAGCGGCTAGAAATGTGGACATGGCTGTACCATATATAGTAGACATAAGTGTTGGTTATTGTCACAGTATATCGATAATCAGTATGACCCAAAGATATACAGTATATAGTATGACAGTGGTCCCTCTCTTAGTGGCCACTCGTTACAGAGGCAACTCTACCTAGTGTGACCATAAATCTTTGCCACTATCATGAATATTATAAATGAAACATTTAACTCTCCCTCTCACCAAAGATCATTTATGTGATGCAGTCACAATTTCTTGGCAAAGAGAGAGAGACCTTATGACAAAAGGACTCCTGTATTAATTGATAGATTATCGAAAAGGGCCAAATGAGGTAGATGGAATTATTACAAAAAAGGCATGGCAGTTTTGACATTATATAGATGAGCAACTAGATGTAAATTGTTCTGCATTGTCAAACTCTGCCAGGCCTGTACTTGGCAAAGTAACACCAACATCGAAACTGACAGTGGACTGGTCAGTTACAATGTTTACAGTGTTATGATATTGATATCATACGTTAATATTGATAATTATAGCTGGGTAACCAGCGAATGATACTTCATCTGTATTGATAATACTCCACACCACTAGTAGACATAATCTTCACTTGCCTACTGTTAGAGCTACATGTGTATAGTCACCTAAAATTTACCACAGGGATAGACAAACAAAATGAATGATAACAATAAAATGTAAGGTGATAATGTAATTATTATATTTAATTTTGCCCCTTTAGACATGACTAAATTATAACCAGAAGACAGAAGAGATTTCACATATCTTTAAGGTTGCCTACCAGTTTGTGGTGAGTCTCCACTGAGCAGCTCTGAACCAACGGTAGCAATGGCAGGTAGCTGGAACTGGAGATACATATACCAGGTATATATGCAACCTGGTAAAGACTTTACACATTAAAGTAAATGAACAAGGCGAAAAATGTATGCAGGATATAATATAACATATAGTCACCATTATACAATGTTACTTCATCCTTGCCTCTTTGCCTGGGGGTCTGCTTTCACTTCTACAGTGATAATCACTTAAAAAAAAACAATATTCATATTCTGTATTATTGTACATACTCTTATTACATCATTTATCATTACATATATTAATTTGACAGGACACAAATACTGGTACATATATATACTATCATATTTTAATATAGCCCGGTACATGGTATTTTTTTCTATTTTACTAATAGCAGCTGCTTCTTACATTTTTTTTTACAGTAATAGTATGTATATTTCTGTTCTCTATAGGAAAATGTACAACATTGCCCGGGCTACTATGTATTCCAATATACTAAATACAAACTGACACCCATTTCAACTGGTAGATATGGATAGGTGTTTGAGACTCGTCCACGGCCCCTTCCCCCTCCTCTTGCTCCCC
>JAAUYG010259662.1_pt1 | contig 15595 bp, 13 predicted proteins | sample 7278091 | NCBI WGS metagenome assembly JAAUYG01 (sample SAMN14350201, study PRJNA611818) | marine sediment metagenome | isolation source: surface marine sediment (0.6m) | place: French Polynesia: Moorea | collected 2018-08 | reverse complement strand
GTGTCATTATGTGCAACTTTGGGGGGGTAGCCAGCCAGGGGGGAGTCAGCCAGGGGGGGGGGGGTCCTCCACGACAACGACGACGACGCAACACGTGACTTCATTAGGCCGATTCGCGATTCGACTTACAGTCGCGCTCGGCCTAAAAAGGTTCTCACATATTGCAAATCGGTATCAGGGAGACCAAAAGCTTCTTTCGGGTTCTGTGTAACGAGAAGAAGAATGTTCTGGACCAGGCTGAACAAAAGATTCCGAGAAAATGCTGTGATTACCCCACACAATTCCTAAAACCTGAAGCTTCATATTTCGCGCCATCGGGACAACAACCTGGTGCACCTGAAGGTTTGAAACACGTCCACGTCTGCGTTTTTGTTTTTTTTTTTTTTGGAGAGAACGGGAAACGGGAAACAAATGTCACTCTTTCCCGCCATGTGCACATTTGGTGACAGTGCATGTGGATCCGGTGCGCTGTGAGGGAAGGCGTCCCTGCGTTGCAGTTGCAAAGAAATCGACACAAGTGACAGTCATAGAAAAGACGACGAAATGCAGAGATACAGAGAAAGGAAGAGAAAACGTGCAGATCCCGCGGTCTAGGCGGGGCAGTCTCTGCACCGAAATTGTTCACAGAAGAAGCACAGATTGCATTTTGTTTCTGCATTTTTTTTTCCATGTGCAGTGTCATTTATCCAGGACGAAACGCGTCTTTTGAAGAAATAACACAGGCATCACTTTCACAAAGCGTTAGGTTCTGCCTTGCAATCTTCAATTAAAGTATATATGTTACAAAGAGAAGGATAGAGATCACAAGGCGTTTTTTCCCACTTAGTCACTTAGTTCTCTTTCATTCTTTTGCGACAGATGCAAAATTCATTTTCCGTTATGGGAGACAGAAACCGGAGTTGCAAAGCCACAAATCGCTGGGGCGGGAGTAACACGGTCAGAGTCCTGAGCATAACAATTCAGTTGCAAATCTACGAATACTCAGTCCCAATCCACGGCGGAACATGGTTCTGCAACGAAGAACGACTCATCTGATCTTGCTTCAGAGCAAATGAATGAGACTTTCTGCCACCAGTACAATGTTCAGCAGCACCGCGTCAGCGGGACCCTACCTTTGCGGCGACGATGCTGAGACCCATGGAGCCGTGCACTTTGCTGAAGGACACGAGGATGTTCTCCGGTTCTTTGGGCAAACCACCAGGTGTTCCGCCATCAGCACTCAACTGCAGACCGCGCAGGTTCTACAAAGAAAGAAAACAGCGTCTTCAAGAGAAGCGAAATGAAACCTTTTTTCTTCATACTTTGAGACACGGGAAATCCACCAACTTCAAGCCACTTTCAACTCCGGATTATAGAAGAACTAGCTCACTTTCTCTTTCACAGCAGAAATAAAAGGCGTAACTGTCACAAACGAACGACAACAATACCACTATCGAAGCCAACAGGCAGCAGTGTGTCATCAACAAAACACACCTATCCTTTTCTCCATTTTCCCTTTTCCTTCGACAAGGTTGTCACTTTCATTGTCTGGATCCAATTGCGCTGGATTCACTGAATGTCATTTTCCTCGTCACTTTTCAATTCGAACAGATTTGAAGATAAGCACGCTGGACACAGCCGCACACAGCTCTAAGCCAGCTGGCAAAAAAGTTGCCGTCTCATTTTCTCCCAAGAACTAAAGCTCCCAAATTTTCGGCAAAAGCACCACACGAATGTCGGGTTTTATTTATCCCACTGCAAAATATCAATAACCGGCGTCGTGCACAACTGCTGGTGGCAGACGCATTCCGCGTGCGTCTTCTTCACTGTCAAACCAGTTTTCAGGACAACAGGTGAAACTTTCCGTAAAATCGGGTGTTTTACAGGATTCGTGTACAACACGAGCCCCTAGTTCAGCCTCCAAAAAACAGGACAAAATTTTTGTCTCTTGTCTACCCCGAATTCTTCAGCAAACTGAATCACTTTCAGCTTAAAACCAGCACACACACACAAAATGCACCTCTTCTCTTTCCCATGTTGTCTGTTCTGTTACCAAGAGGTATCTGGTCAATCAAAACTTTTAACGGGTCAACCAAAAATTTTAAAGACTCTCAAAGGACCTTGGCAGGGCGTCGTCTGGCTGTTTCATTGAACCGATGTCCAAATACCTGTACATGTGGATTGTCTAGTTTGTCCAAAATGCCACACAATGCCAGCCCGCCTGGTTACCTTTTGCCACAGTTTCAGCAAACACGGATTCGTACACTGGGTGCAGCTTTTGTATTCCAGGGTCAGGACAATTGTGGCATCATAACAACGAAATGAATTCCTTTTTACACAATGACAGCAATTTTACCCTCTTTGGTTGTGTACAGAATAGGCATTGACAAGTGTGCTTTCAAACCAAACCGTAATGGGGAATGACAGGCAGCATCACACAAGATCTAATGCGAAAAAAATAACATTGCAAACGTCAATTCAGCAAGAAAGTCCGTGCCATCTTTTTGCAAAAAAATTCCGAATGAAACGTGAACGCTTGTCAGCGTCGGGGTCCCACAGCCATCCAGGGGAGGGGCGTTTGTCTGTGACGATTGTGACAACAATGACAACCTTTCCACGATTTTCCCACAGGATCTCCCACCTGTCCACCCAAAAAGCTAGGCCCGTGAGCCTGACCCAATGGTCTGGAGGAAAACCGTGTTTCCACTGCTAGTTCTTCTGGTGAGCTCAGGATGATCAGGCCAAAGAGACTCACGATTTGTCCGATCTTGGGAAAAAGAAATCTCGGCCGTGAGGGTGTCTCGTGGTCGGGTGAGAAGTTTGAATTCAGGACCTGGGACAAGATGCAGAAGTGAACAGGACGTCTGCCAAAGAAAGATCACTGTGGGAAAACAACACCAATGAAATAATGAAGTTACTAACGAAGAGCAGATATTGCATGGGGAGCCCCACTAGCTGGTCTATGTTGACCTTTTCGAGACGTGAGGGCGACAGAGTGATGGGTCCGTCGATGTGCGCGGCGCCCGCGGCTTTGGCGACTCCGCCGCCCTGCGGGTTGCACCTCCGACTTGAGTCGCTGCTGGTCGCCAGGTCCAAACCCTCCGAGTCGCTGTCGTGCTCCGTGATGCTGCTCACCTGCCGCGTGAGGAACCACCATCCCCGGTCCTTGCGAGTGCGGTTTGCTATTCGCCGCCATGCACGGCTCATAATACATGCACACCGAATACAAAGCTCTGTGTGAAATTCCAATTTAGTTTTCTCTTCCCGCAGTCACATCATGCCTTGACACGCACAATAAGGGACACCACAGGGATAAGTAATTCCACTTCGCTCCCTCTTTTTCTCTCGATGTTCAAATCATGTTGAATAGACGCACACAATGTGAAGCTGCAGTGTCTCTATTTCACTATCTTCTCCCATGTTTCCGGTGGTTGTGAAGACTTATAACTGTTTCCCTTTGCGACGATTTCCACAAATTAACCAATTTCTTCAGTTGATCTGAGTTTCACTGAACAGTGGTCCGGAAGGGTGTCGCGCGTTGCAACAGAGTTTTTGTGTTTTCGAACAAGAATGGAAACTGATGCGATGTGCTGGCTGGTGACGAGACTGAGCCACATGTTTCTTTGAACTGCCCAATTTCTCCGGTGCAACGCAGCTTGGGTCAAACCTCCAGCTAAATCCTCAGGGAATATCCTCATGAAGAGGGGGAGGGGGAAACACCTGTGGCCACAAACTTGTCCAGGCGGTCCCTGTGTTGTCGCACCTGACAAAAACAGGTGAGCCTCACGCGATGAATTAACAATTTTCTCAGGATCCGTGTCTGAACCTGCAATGTGTCCGGTGCCAGCCGCTCACTTCAGCCATCCTTCCTCTCAGTTCCTTCCGCGCTGCTGCTGCTGCGTCAGTATTTACCATCCTGTTTGGCACGAAGTCCGCAAATGGAAATACCTGTTTGTTGCGAGAGTCAGCTGATTTTTGGTTAGAGTTTCGCTGAGAATGCTGGTGATTCAGTCACTCCACCAACGTCGCATTTCAGGTTCTTGCCCCAACTAAGCACCCATTTCACTTGGCAAGCCTCGTACACCTGCTCTTTCCTTCCTGGGTTCACATGTCATTGCAACATGCGACCAGACGACGAACACAACCAGGAGTTGACACTAGAAATTCGACGGCAAGTTCCTTCAATGCAATCACAAGGTTGTCACATCAGCACCAGCGCAGGTTCCTTCTCAAATTCGGACTGTGAAATCACAAACCTCCGCCACAGTGTGAAGGAAATACCAGACAAGATTGTAGCGCAAACGGCGAGCACGGATTGATGTTTTCGACGTGATCCGCCATCCCGCGTATAAACTCAAACAAAAACAGCATGGAGCTGCAGGTGACAAACGCGGCTGATCCTATTGTGAATTAACAATCCAGCCTCACGCCTTTGGGTTCAGCTGATTAGCATGAAGACCAAACAAAGTTCGTATCCGACAATACAATAACGGGTGGATTTTCGCACACTGCAGGCGGGACTGAAACTGGATGTCGTGTTCTGTACACAAACAGCAGCTTGTAACAGGTGCAGCTTTCTGCAGCGCCTCACGACACGCTGCGACGATAGCTTCCCCCATGGAATCGTACAGAGTGTGAAACACGAAGAACGCTGACAGACTCCCAGGTTGGAAGCACAGCGCGGTGCCCGTTCCCACGATGCGCGCACTTGTTGTGCACACCTAATATGAACATCTCATCGACCGCCGACAGTGAAGAGCCGAGTGCTGAGACCAGCGGCAATTAGGTGTTTTGTGCGACGTTGAAAAGCTGCATATGTTGGAATTTCTAACGAGATGACCATGTCTCCACCCACCATGACCTCGTCCTCCTTTACCTGGATGTCTCTCAGCCTCTTTCGATCCCACAGTTTGATCTTTCCGGCTGGTGTCTGGCTCAGCCCAAAGGTTTGAAACGCCAGAATAGATTCCCTGACTCCGTGACTCTCGAGTGTAATTATGTTCTCAGTCTGAATCAAAAAGTCCATTTGTGTGGAAAACATTTTTCGCGCGGTTCCGTTCATCCCCGTTTTGGAAGCAGCACAGATTAGAGTGGAAGTTCACACAGGTCACCATTCACCATGGATTGTCTGATCTTGTGCCCAGCACCGCCCCCCCCCATTGGTCCAAGCATCATGGAGCGTGGGCGGGGTTCCGGCTTTTCTTAGACTTTCATTGAATTCAGATGCGTTCAGCATTCTGCTGGACTCAACGAAAGAGACAAGATGTGTTCCCTTGCGGACAACTTGATACCATTTGCCGACAAAGATTCTGCCGTGAACCGTAAGCCGATGCCATTAATAAATGCATCTCGTGTGTCAGGGTTTAAATGCAGTTTTGCTGTGGATGCTCACGACTCACATCGATATCAATACAACACACGGACGGTTTGCATTACGTGTAATATGTACTGTCCCTGTGGAACACGCAAATGTCAAAAGTCAGCACTGTCCAACACAGGATGATAGCTATCTACCCAGTGGGATTTCATCTTACCCAGTGAAATTGCGTTATGCGAGAGAAATGATGATGGGCAGTGCTAGACTGCTTACTAAATTAGATGTCCCCTTTCATTTTGCGCGTGTAATTCCCTGGACAGTTTTCTTCTCTTTCTTTGCCGGACTGCAATCTGAACATGCGACTGCTGAAATACAACAATCGAGCACTGAACAGTTACAGTCACTATACACAACAATTTGAAATGAACCAGATCCAGCTTTTGCGCTTATCCACAAAACAAACAAGGGGTTGTCAACATGTCTGCACAATGGGATTCCTTTTACATGTCAACTACGAGTTGCCAAGGAACCCGTTATTTGTGTGCTGTTTGCGCATCACTTCATCCTTTGCGGTGACGATCCAGTTTCCATGATGCAGGGATTACCGTATCCTCCCATTGTGCTCCCTCCCAGAGCAATGGACACATTTGGCAGAAGTTGAAATTCGGAGCCTTCACCTCTGGCTTTCAGGTTCCACTTGATTCCTGAGACATCCTCGGCAAAACAGCCTGACGGACTAAAAACTGTTGGAGCCTCAATTTGCAGAACAAACCTGAAGTGAACAGGTCCCCATCCCCAGTCAGTATTCTCCACGTCAAATATCATTCGCGTTTGTAATGTCTGTTCGATCTAGATTCTATTTTCCCGGTGATGTTTTGTGTCACATTTTGTAAGATTTCTATGCACACCACCTTCCCACGAAACAGCCCATTCTAATTTACCAGGCCTGAATCTTTCAAGAGTCAGAAGCGCCACGAAGCCTCCACCAAGCCTTTATGTCTTGGAACTAAATTGCGACTCTCATATCCTCAATCCATTAATTAATCAAAGAAAAGTGGTTTAGTAAATTGTCTGCGAACAATTTGAATACAACCACCCAATGGACAAGAGGCAAACCAGCAAACGCTCGCCTATAGGATCAACTTCATTCGCACGTCACAAAGGAAAACTCACATCGCGTGGTGCAGGAGATCTTTCACCATGCAGTCGGAAACCGGAGAGACATTCAAAGCCTCCTTTTGTCGCTTTTTCTGGATTCAAAATTAGTGAGATTCCCACACAAGAAACGGAGATGACAAAGAACACCTGACAATAACAAGGTCTATCTAACAGAACATCAATGACGCTGTGGTAATCTCCTTCAAGAGAAGCGACGAGACACAAAACGTTTCTCTCCTCTCTTTGTTGCGCAGACCGACAATGCACCGCATGTGTTTCGCTGTAGTTGTGCCTGCCTGATCTGATCCCACGTATTTTCCATGAAAACGATCTCCTATTTCTGGCTTCGTCACCATGGACTTTTGAGTGCGTTCAGAAACAAACACAACTCACGCAAGTCCTGGAAACCTTATTCTGCCAACACATGTGCGTAATACTCGCCTGGCCTGTTCCCACTTTACCCAAAAGTGTTGATGCCAAGTGGTCACACAGGATCTATGCTGTTTGCAGCAAAATGAGTCTTTACAACCGGTTGATTCTTGTGTTTCAATTCACTTCACTGACAGCAGGTGCCATTAACACAGAGAGACGTGCAAATATTGGTTCAGTGATTTCATGTTGTGAAGCAGCTCTCGAGGTGCAGTGGTGAGGTGAAGTGCCCATTGGAAACGTAACACAGAACACTATTGCGAGAACCGCTTCATCAAATTATCCCGAGGGTTCTTCCAGCTCTGCACAAAATGTGAACTCAATGGCCGCTTGCTAAAGGAACGCCCACCAATGAACATCCAATTGTTTTCGATGAGACAACAAGAGACCAAGGTCTTCATAAGCACGCGGCATCAAAACGACAAGGCATACCTGAGCTGGATTCAAACAGGGGGGGGGGGTGTTTGAATCTGACCATTTCCCAGCCTCGGTACATGGTGGAGAGTTTGAATCTGAAGTGGATTCTAACGGGGGGGGGATTTGAGTCCGATTGAAGACCATCTACAAATTATGGCCACCCGAAGTTGAATTCTCTAACAAGGGCCCTTATCAGCGTCAGGCCCACTCAGTGACAAACCCCTCCCCCTCCTGTGTTCACTTCAAAGCAGCGCGCAGGCATAACTCTTCAGGGCTGCTGGACACAGGAACTGTCAACCTCCCCAACCTTCTCTTCCAATATTCCACCAAAGAACTGACTTGCTGCGTTTTTCACACTCATGGATCCGTCTGCCCCAGTCCACAATGCCCTATGCGCGTTTTTGATCATTTCAACGTTTGTCCACACACTTATAAAATGGCACCACAATCCAGCAAACAATCACCCGGTTTAGCCTTTGTAAGTCCAGCCAAGGCCCCTGGGTTAATTCCTATACTGAATACACATTTACAAGTGTATGTACTTCACACTCGCATTGTTTCCAAGTGATACCGTAATCACTCACCTAAACGCCCACTTTTGACTAAATTTCAGCATCAAGGCCCAATTTGACCAAAATTTCAGCAAAAAAAAAGGTGGCTCGGTTTGGGTCACCTCTCTATATGTACTTCACACTAGGCATTGTTTCCAAGTTCACTTGGTACCATAATCATCCACCTCAACACCCATCTTTGTTTGACCAATATTTTAGCATCAAGGCCCAAACTGAACAAAATTCCCACTGAGGCCCAATTCACACTGGACGCAAGCGAGCAAGTTTGCGCACAACTCCTTTGCTGTGCGTTCAGTGTGAACACTTCCATTCACAACAGCAGGTTCCATTTGTTCAATTAACACTGGGTGCGAGCATGCAAGTTTGTGCGCCAGTCCTTTGTTTTGTGTTGTTTGCGTAGTGTGAACACTCCCATTCAGAACAGCAACTTCCATTTATTTGCAGTTGCCCTCGCCACACAGTGTGAACCTCAAAGCAAGGGTTTAACGTGTGGGCAGAAGTTTTGGGCAATACCGAATTTCATTTTTTTCATGTCCCTATTTTCGGGTGTTGCCAAGTTTTGCTGTGTGTCTATGGAAAGCAAACTGGATTTTTTCCTGCTATAGGGGTGCCTCTTGTGCGAGTGTGTGTTATGTGTGGGTGATAACGGTCATTCAACGTTTTACCGTAATCACCCACACAAAACGCACACACACAGACCTGCACCCCTCCTTTTGTGTGGAAAAATCCTGTTTATTTTCCATTGACTCACACCAAAACTCACACTCACATACAACGCGCACTACTTTTGGTGTTAAACTTTTGGTCAACAAGCTGCGCGTTATACAGGGAGATTACGGTAATTCACACTCGCATTATTCTGAGTCCACTCGTCGTCCACTCAAATACCCCGCATTCCTACTTCATCAATGATCCGTGTTTCTGCACGAACAATAACAGATCCTCCAGAAAACTCGTTCACAACTTGTCAAACACGCAAAAAAAAAAAAAAAAAAAATGCCTGGAGCATCTATCTTTCTCCTCTCTGGATGGTACAATTTCTTTTCTTCTGGGACTATCTCTCAACACGTGAGGTTTGTTTGCAGCAGGGTTCGACATCTATATATAGCCAGCCCATAGGTCCATGAGCCATTGTTTCTGTTTGCCCCCCCCCACACACACACTCTTCAGTGACGAGTATAAACACAGCTTTGCCATACCCTAAAACCAGTAAACACAAACCCCAAGTACAGCTAGGCCAGGAGCACAGAGTACCCTTAACAGCGAGTAACTGGAGTATAACTAACAGCTTTAGCAGATGGCTATAAAACCTACTGTCAGCTCTCACCTCCAGGATATTTACCTACACAGACCACTACCGACTGGCTTCCCGTACCCTTGCGAACTCGACATCAGTCGTCAGTGCAGCTGCACTGTTGTTCTACAGACACTGACAATCTGTTTCCCAGTCTAATCTCTTGTAACAAGTCTAACATTATCTGGGACTATCTCTCAACACCTGAGGTTTACTTGTGGGGCTCGACGTCTAGCCAGCCCCAGTCTGTTGCTGTCTTGACAACAACTCTATCATTGCTACCGTAGGTAGTCTTTCGGGCTCTCCAGTTGAAACCATTATTTTAATAAGGCTACCTGCTAATGAATAAACAAAAGAGTCTTTTGTCTGCCCAGGCAAAACTTCAAAGTGGAGCAGGAAGTCCTTATGTAACACCATTTGGGAGATGCTCTGAAAGGTCACAGAAAGAACACCAGCTTAGCACTATGCTCCATTGGTGCTCCAGAGTGCTAACCGACAGGACAGTAGCATCAATATGCCTCTTGGCATAAATCTCGTTGTTCACACAATCCAGCCCACCCAAGATCTAAATCCAGAATTCTAGGGTTCCCACATCTATCTGAGTCAGGTGAGTCCAGGGATCCCACTGTGCTCTGTAGTTCAAGGCTGTTGTTTTGACAACAACTCAAAAATCACAGACAACCCAGCCCACCTCTACACCTGAATGTCGAGTTCGCAAGGGCGCAGGTAGCCAGTCGGTTGTGAGTGTATGGCAACATACTCTGGGAGGCCAGTGGCAGCAAGGCTTTTTATAAGGCAGTGGTAGCAGCAGCATACCTCTGTGAAGCTGCTCAGCTGATGTGATGTTTATCTTGGGTATGGGGTACCTTTACCTTGGTGTACTTAGGGTGTGTTGGGGTTAGGTATGCAGTTAGCGTACTCATCATGAAGACTCACATCCAGAATGAAGCGAATGTGGATCCAGGATTTTCTTTAGGGGCCCAGATCTCTTATAACGAGTCTAAGATTATCTGGGACTGGCTCTCAACACATGAGGTTTGTTTGCTGCCTGGACCTCTATTATCGCCCAGACGATCCAGCCCACCTAAAAACCTAAGCCACAGTGAAGCGAATGTGGATCTAGGATTTTCGTCAGGGGCCAAGATCTCTTGTAACCCACCTTTGATTATCTGGGTTTGTTTGATGCCTAGACCTCTATTATCGCCCAGACAATCCACCCCACTGAAGACGCAATCAAGAATTGCTCCATTGCGGATCTAGCTACCAACCCTATCCACGCCGACGACGAATGCCGGGCGAATTTTCAAATGGATTGATCAATTCGTCCATTGAAGCAATGCACTGTTGCCTGTGGGACCCATTCTCACCTAAAAAGCAATTTGTCCCCCCAATTCGTTCAGGAACCAGAAACAAGGGTGCTTATCAGCATCAAAGCCATGCATCCTAATTATACAAGTTTGTCTTCACTTATTTGCAATCCAAATCTATAACTCTTCCATCACAAATAAGGTGTAATGGGGGCTGCCATATTGGATTCTGGCTGCCTAAAAAGCAGAAAAAGTGAACTCCAGCTGGCCAAAGAGCTACCTTTGGTGTAACCTTTTCAGTTCAGCTGTGTTGAGTTGGCCAGTGTGGGGGGGGGGGGGTAGTCAATTCAAACTACTCCTAAATTGCATCTACAGTAATGACAATGACAATGACAACAACGATGGCATGGTGACTCAGATAAGCCGCTTTCGCTAGCCGCCTCAAAGGTGGCGCACGCGGCTTAAAAATGGTTTTTGTGGACAAATTGATATCGAAACCTTTCAGTGTGGATCAACCTGTTTGGTAATTTGCTTGTTCAATTCGGGACGAATCATCAATTCGTCCTCGGTGTGGATAGGCCTTCCTTGGTGTTAAACGCCGTCGGCGTTTAAATCTATTGTCTTCCTGCTGCATTTCTCTTATACATAACTGCCAGGGCTCCCACTATGCTCTAAAGTTGCAACAACTTTATCAACAGCCAGCTAATCCCTCCCCTCCCACCTGAAGCTTTTGACAGCTTCTTTATCACCTCCAGACGATGTTTCGCACCTTCAGTTTCAATCTGGTATCGTCTCAGATACACGTCCTGGATTTGCCTGGGTATGTATGTCGTTCAGTTTTTGTGTGCATCACAAAGAATCGTCTGATATGATCCTGGATGGATGTTTCCTCCAGTTTCTGTTCCGTGTTGCTCAAAACACATTCAGCGGTCTCACGTTTTTCGGCCGCGCGGCAATGAGAGGCACCGTGCCAATGAGCAAGTACGCAATCTGGTATATCGTCTCAGTGCTCTGGTGCACATCGTGGATGATCCTGGGTGTTTCCTCCAGTTTCTGTTCCGTGTTGCTCAAAACACATTCAGTGGTCTCACGTTTTTAGGCCGCGCGGCAAAAAGAGTCGTCGTGCCAATGAGTAAGTACGCTTTGTCAGCGAAAAGGCCGAGTACCCCCAACCGCCACATCACCATTGTCACGTGACAACAAAGCCGGACCCCCCACAGGCTAACCGCACTCTCGGCTGCCCCTCCCGGGGTCCTGCACGACACTTACACAAACACAGACGTGACTCCGTGACTCCCGTCGCGCTCGGCCAAAAACATGGGCGCTTGTCAGCGTCAAAGCCCCATGTGTGAGCAAGAGCCATAGTTCAAACATTTGCAAGGTGGGGCACTGAGCACAATAGGGCTGCCATATTGGATGATGTATAGGGGCAGCCATGTTGGCCAATTGCCCAGGCAAGAGGTCTGTGAATTGAGCATTGGGGCCCTAGGGTGGTCCCTCCTCCTCCTCTGTCCACACTGACAACAATGACAACAACCACAATGGCATGGTGACTCAGACAAGCCCCTTGGTTGGCCACCTAGTCGGCAGTGCGCACGGCTTAAAAACGAGAGATTCTCGACTGACCAGATCCGCATCAGTCTTGTGAACTTCTGCCTTGTAGACACAGAATTTTTTTTTTTTTAGCTTTCTTCAAATTGTGCCGGGTTCGAAACAAGCCAGTTGGAATTACGCGGGTCTCTAAAAGTACTCTTGTCCTGCATCATATTGGCTCTTTGGTACACATGGTTTTCTGATGGTTTGAACTAAGACTCTTGCTCTTTGTCGGATGTAAAACTCCAGACCTGTATTGCCCGCATGAACTTTTATGTTGTAGACCCTGTGGGCCACTATACTCTGTGTGAATTCTTATTCAGACTTGGCTACTGCTGCTTCGGTGTTGGTTTGAACTCTTGCTCTTTGTGACTCCAGGTCTGTATTACCCCCGTGAACTTTTGCAGATCAATTACACGGACCATCGAACCCTGTTTCCGAGGCTGCAAATCCAGATCTTCCCAGCTGGTTTCTACACTTAGTACTCACGTATTGAGTACAAAGCACTGGGTACTTGTACTTGAGAAGGTGAGCTCAGGGCTCCCACTGTGCTTGGCAACAGTCGCTTCCATTTGTTGCGTTGTGTCACGCAGACGCAGACGTAACATAGCCCCTTACGAGCTCTGTGCACGAGGGGCAAGGCGAAACATCAAGAACTCTGCCAAGAATTCCCAGTCGTGGCACCAGAATTTTCACCCAAACTTTTTCGGCCGCGTTTCATAGCAAAATCTTGAGACCTGCTCACCCCCCCCCCCGACCCTTAACTTTCCACATTTTCTCAAAGGTCAACTCACCACGTGTTTTCCCTTTTGCCAATATCAGTTTTCCTGGCAGAAATAACAGTTGATGAATAACCACAGAGATAAACTGTCCCAAGTAGCCAAAGGATATAGATAAATCACTATGGCATCGACATTGGTTACCTCCCCTTTTGCCATCCCTTGCAAAAACAACATCAATCTACACTGATGAATGAACCTTGGATTAAAATTGTTACTGACGAAATCACTAACACATTAGACCCCAGTGTTTTCCCTTTGGCCTGTTAATGAGTACAGAGAAAAAATTTGTCCCAACCAGCTAAAGGAAATTTTTGTTAAATAATCACAAATATATCCACATTGGTCACCTCACCAGGTGTTTTCCCTTTTGCCAGTATCAATTTTCCTGGCAAAAAGATTCCTGCCATTCATTGATTGATTGATACGCCTTGTGTTTTTGCTGAACTTTATCAGAATGTTTGGCCGCATTTAGTTTCCCCAAGACCAAAAAAGAAGTTCTCTGAATTCTTAAAGGTCTTTGCGTGCACGCTGCTATTTTTCCAATTCAAACACAAACTGTTCAATCTGCGCCAAGTGACGGTACCAATACTCGGTACAGCTCCTCTCCAATCCAAACTCTGCACATTTCCCGACATCTAAATCTGCAAAAAATGACCACAACCAAACCATTAAGGGCCTGGCCACACCGAGCGCGTTCGCGTTCACAATTTCGCGTCTCTTAGCTACGTGGCACCAGTGCATTTCAATGGGGGTGGCCACACTGAGAGCACCTCAACAAGAACGTAGATGTGATCCCGGCCCGTTTTGGGAAATGCAAAACCAATCGCGGATGCGGACGGAATTTCGGTGTGGCCGGGGCTTAACTGGTTCTCTCAATTCTTCCCAAAACTTCTGTGTGGCAGCTCTTTTCCCCAGACCAAACAACAGGCATTCCCAGATTTCCAAATCTGTGCAAGTGACCACAATCATTTACAGGCTCTCCGAACTCATCCCAAGTGGGATGCGAAGGCTGTTATTCCACAATTTTGCTGTTTGTACATTCCCGGGTTTCTACGTCTGCGAGAAATCGCGAGAACTCAGAAGTGATGTGTTTAATCCTGTTGTCCAATCAGAACACAGCACTGTTCCTAAGTGTGCGAGATTTTGCGAGATTTGGGCTCCAGAATTCACCTTCTCAGGTGGACACATCCCTTGCAGGTCTCTTGTCTCCAATCCACAAATTAGTGCATTTTATCCGTTCCTCATTTGCGAGATTTTGCGAGAACTCCCAAGCAATGCGTTTAATCCTCTTCTCCTGTCAGAACACAGCACTGATCCTGAGTGTGCCAGATTTTGCGAGAATTCCACACCGGAAGTTGTAAGCACAATTACCCGATACAACCACGTCAGTGTTTTGCTGTTTTCTCACTCAACCACCGGAAGTAGACCACAGTGTGAACAGCAGTGGTCCCTCCCTCTTGATTTCCATTCTCTCCTCTGGTTTACTGCCTCAGCTGTGTTGTTGTCTGAGCTGATACTGCTCTGATAATAAAGCTGTTCTCTTCTCAAGGTGTGAAGCTTTACCTGTCTGTATCTCAACGTGGGATGCAATGTTCCTAGTGCACCGTTCCCACACAAACCTGTATCTCAATGAGGGAAGTTCTAAGTGCAGGGTTCCCACATAAATTTCTGGGCTCAGGGTCCCCTTGTACAACATGGGTCCCGCTTAATCCGAACACGCTTTATCTGAATCCCGGTTATTTCGAGAAAAGTCGTGGAAACCGTGAAAATTTCCTGACTCTCCTCTCCTGAACAACTTTTTCGCCTGAGCACTTGGGCGGCAACACCTGATAAAAAGGGGAATTCAAAAAATGGAAATTCAGTTTTTTTCCCTAGAAAATAACAGCATGTCAATGATTTTTGGTAAAAAGTTAGTGACTCTAAAGGTGACTACAAAAATGTCAAAACTCCTTGATAATGCATGTCTTTGATAGAAACAAGTACCCTTAGTCAGCGCAGAGGCCAAGCGCCCCAACCATGAATCACGTAAGGGGGGGTCAGCTAGCCAAGGGGGGTCAGCCAGCTAGGGGGGTCCTCCATGACAACGACGACGCTTGCATGACTCCATTAGGCCGATTCGACTTACAGTCGCCTCGGCCTAAAAACTGAATTTCATTTCTTTCATTTCCCTATTTTCGGGTATTGCCCACCTGGACACACCTTGACGATGTTGGATCTGACAGCCAGGGTGTTAAACAAACACTGTAGTGTGTCAGATTTAACCGGGAGTATCAGATCCTGAGGGTCTGTTTGTATTGGTGAAGCAACCTCCCAGTGTCAGTGCTCCAGACGGCCTCTCCAGATGAAGCACCCCCCCCCCCCCAGTGTGGGTGTGGCCACTTTAGATGGCCTCCCTGGGTGAAACAACCTCCCAGTGTCAGCACTTCAGGAGCCTTCCTGAGACCATCTCCCTGGGAAAGAGCATCCCCGAGTGAAACAGCATCTGGGCACTCTCAACCCCAGAATTTCTTGGGTGGCCCTCCCCATAAACCATGGCTTGTGTTGAGGCCAACTAAACCTGCCCCAACATTTCGCAGCACTTGTACAACGGCCAGGAGGCAGAAATTCCGGGGGGCGCATTTAGCCGCTGACACCTGAGACTGTTTGCACTGGCTTCACCGCAGTGTTATCTTAGCCGAGGCCAGCTTTGATTTGAGGTAAACGGAACCCCCCGTCGTGTGTGAACCAGAACTGCTCATCTGCTGTGT
>JAAUYG010081997.1_pt1 | contig 15596 bp, 13 predicted proteins | sample 7278091 | NCBI WGS metagenome assembly JAAUYG01 (sample SAMN14350201, study PRJNA611818) | marine sediment metagenome | isolation source: surface marine sediment (0.6m) | place: French Polynesia: Moorea | collected 2018-08 | reverse complement strand
GCGTTACTTAATTTCTGTGAGTATGCAGGCGCACGACGAATCATTTGTCAGCAATGATCTACAGTAATCCAATTCTGTATAAAAATATATATAAACAAGAAAATCAAGCAGCGGAAAAGGATATTTCAGTAATAGGAATGTGTTACACGTGTTTTATGGAGAAGAAACAAATCAAAGACAAACTACTCATTTTGAACAGAAGCTCGATCGAAGCCGTATGCCAAATTTAACTTCATACTCCTCAAATCCTTCATAGAAATCCTCGAGTGCAACCTGATATATTGTCTCTGCATTCACGAACGCCGTATGCATCGTCAACATGGCAGTCTCTGTACAGTTGTTGACGCACCAACGTTGGTTCAGGTTCAGTCTCTCATGCCACTCCCTGCCACTCCCACCCTCCCCCCACTCCAAGCGACTGCAGTGACCGGCTATCTCCACTCCGCCTGTCACCTCCATCACCAATCCCGATAACTGGACAGCTGGGGATCCGGGGCCAGAGAGAGGCAGAAAAAGGGGAACCGGGCAGAGTATGGGGAAGCTGGAGTTGGGAGGCCCTGGGCGGGGGTTGGGTGGTCTCAGAGGGGTTGGCTTGTCCTCTCAGACGTCTCTTGTCACACCGCATCCCAAATAACATTTGTATCCATTCTCGACTTGGGCCCGGAATCAGATCTGTATGACCGGGGTCCGTGTCTGAATGGCAAAAGAGATCCCACCAAACTGGCACGGACCCCACCCCAGGGGTGCTGATTTGAATATCTGACAGACATTTGTCTTTCTCCGGTCTAGGGCCCCCAGGCTTTTTATCGCCTGTCGGTTTACAGGGAGCGCGGTATCTGAGTACACAGTGATGTGTGAGGTACCAGTCGCAGAGTGGCTGCCGTGGATGACTGGCCTAAACAATGGACATGCTCCGCAAATGCCACGGATTGCGATATGTATATTTACGCTAATTCTGCTGCTTGCATAGCAGCATGGAGTGCGAGATGTTAGAGCCATGGTGCCACACAGTGCCAACATAGAGCAATTCATATAAATTAAAGCATAAGTCGGATGTTTTTGCACTTATGTCACACGTCTAACTTTACTGCACGCGAATGCCATGTTTGATTCTAAACGTTTGGGATTTTATCACCATTGTCACCAATCAGAAATCTTTTGCTTACGTCATATCCCTATATATGACAGTCATCGTAAATTGTCATTTGCCTTTCTCATATATATGTTGGGCTCTTATTGCTCACCTCTGACCCGCGCTATTGTGTGCTCATGCCGGGTTGTCATATTCTAAAAGTTCATCAAAGCCTCGGTGACGTTGTAACCACATCTGTCATGATCTCGCCGGTATTCTCCACGGTCACGTGATCAACGAGAAGCAGGTCACGGGCCGAGAACTAAAGCGACGCCCGGTACACAACTAACTCGGTAGCTGGCGCATTTATTTTCCCGGAACACAATAATGTCGCCACAGAATAAGCCTTTTTTGGAGCCCACGTGACAATTCCCAGGCCTAGGTGATGGATGTCGCCAACGGGCTATATTGATTACAGGGCGCAGAACCAGGGAGAGATGGAACGGCGGCAAAGGTGCGTAACGGAGCCATCGTATTGTGCAAGAGTCCCGGGGTGCGTGGGGAGACGCGGGGGCGGCATGGGAGTTGCTGTCGGAACTACGGTTCGGGGGGATACATAGAAACAAGAATAACGGCCCCAGTTCGAATTTCCGGACGCGTCATTCTTTTCAAAACTCTTTTAAGATTCTTTTTTTTTTTCAAAACCTGGATTTGGGTGGTGTTTCTTTGTATTAATGGTGCCGTAATATGAGAGCTCGAGTGTCTTGGGGCTACAGAACAGGGCCAAAAAGGTTCTAACAGTTCCAGACTGGTTTGAGACATTCTGGAGGATGGTACATGTACATGTAGGTGGTAAAGTCCCAGAATCTCAAGATATGCCTTTCGCGTCAGCCCACTTCATGGACATGTGCCTGGAGAGACGCCGGCAACATGTCGTCTGCTGTTCAGTCATGTGGTCGCCACCCCCCACCCCAAGGCTCTTGCCCTGAAAGCTTGATCCGACCAGAGTGCTTCCTTGTGGAATGTACTTCTTGTTCGCCTTTTTTGGTTCTTCATAGTGGATTGGCATGTTTTATGCGGACAACAGATATGGTGGCATTTGGGGGCATTTTACATCTTTCTTGGGGTGCGTGTCGTTGAAGAGCAATCTTGGAAGTGCACGCTGCTGTTGGGGGAATGTTTGCCCATTCAAGAGCATGCAGTTGCGCCGAGGGGCTATAAAAATGGGAAAGTCTCAAATGGGTACAGCATTATCGTATGCTGTGTTCCAGAACTCTGGTCACAACAGAAACATAATACCCCCCAAGGAGCTTTTAAGCCAAGGGGCTAATATTAACATGGTTTCTGTTACATGGGGGATCATCGAAATATTGTTTCACATGCATGTATAAAAGGAAAGCCGTTTTCATCGATATCAATATTAACCTTGATCCTCCTTGAGTTAGATAGACACGATCTTATAATAATGTCGTGGGAATGGAGAAAGTACTTTTAAGAACTTCCAACCGGTGCTCTGTGGCATTATTTCAAACAACAAAGTATGTATCCAACACAGTTATATCAAGACATAATTACATTACTTGGTTTCCATTAGTGGTTGGCTTGTAACCTAACTGTGCATTTGTGCATTTTGCATTTGCATTTGTGCATCGATTGGAGAATAACGAGCGTCGAGCATATGGTTCTTTGTGTAATAATAAAATTCGGCGAGTATCATACCAGCATATATCGCTTGGATGTAGGAGATACGTTATATCGTGTACAAAACTATAGCTGTAGTTTTTCTTGTGATAGGAGCAGCTACTTCATTAAGAACATAAGTTCTGCAAGTATATTGTGTCCGCAAGGACCGCCTCTGCTTTAAGTCTGGGACTGTCCATTTTCACCCAGTGCTCATGCGTAATCATGAAAACTGGCTTAACATCGGCTTCGACTCTGCGTGCATAATCTTCTCCGTCATCCACGACTAAGTCTTTGACAAGGATGCATCTGTTGTCAGCGGAACTTTGTGTCTCCCAGGATCAAATAGACTGTGGGAAGGTACCACAAAAAACCGGTCCTTTACCAAATCGAATCAGCGAAATGTGGCTTAGGTGACCACCACCATCAGCATCACCACCACCACCCACCACACCACCGACGCTGCTGTGGACCACCTACTAAAAGCCTGTACCGCCCCGATGTGTGCCGGTGTGCCGAAATAAAAGCAAGATTTCATCTGCGATCCTCCCCCGAATAATCACGTAAAGGGGTCATTAAGGTCGTTAAGATTTACTCTGTGCCGATTCGCCCTATTCTCTGCCTGCGTGTGTCAGATGATCTGCGACTGGGATGTTTGGCCATGGCAACGGGGGAGAGAGCACAGGGCGTGGAATATGGAATGACGTCAAAAGGCAGAGGATCGCGGGGTATGACCCTGACGTGACTGGTTCCATTTCCAGAGTATTTCCAGACGACGCTTGTCCTCGCGTGGGGGTTTTTCATTGCGTTGAAAGGGAGGAGAGAAAGTGTTTACATGTACGCCGTGTCCATAATGCAGGTGCCATTTACCATGCTGATGATGAACTAGGTACACGGCAGGGATTCACAAATCCATTGCATGCAAACGTTGCTCCAGCAGAGTAAATGTGGTTGTGGCGAAGCATGCAGACGATGTTAGGGTTACTAGTACTTTCCCTTGTGCTGAAATTGTTTTAGGACTTTACATGTACATGTACGCCCTGTACCAATGTTTGACATGACATTGGAAGCAGCATAATCCACATGTTTGCAAATGTACATGTACTTTCAAATGTTATCATACAAGTTATGGCACAGTATCCCCTCATTTAGGATTATAAAGAAAATGGACCATGCCGTGCTTATTTTACAGGAAATGGCAATCGCCTTCGTTTCTAGTGAAATAACGTCATAAGGAATGCACTTGATAGGTGTTTCGAGAATGGGAGTGTCAACGCTTTAATGCCTTATTTGTTCATGTGTCATCATGACACATAGTATGTGTAGAGATAGTGCGGAAACGTGAGATACTACTACTGCATGAAAAGAGATCACAGAATTGCATTGAAAGAGACCCCTCCACACACACACACTCACAACACACATGCCTAATTGCATCCACCTGCTGTACATTCAATCTGGCTATTTATGCTAATATTCTGCATATAATGACATTGTGCTATGCGCCTCAAATATCGGGGAATTCAGTGGTTTCGAGCAAATTTTGATGCCAATGTTGATATTTCCCCACACCACTTGTCAACATGAAAATAAAGGCGTCCTAAATTTTTGTGGATTTGGATATACAGTATCACCCTCACAATTTTTATATCTTTTTATGACATTCAGTCACAAAGTGGCATGCATCTTCAACTGGGTGGTTTGGGCATATATTGCATATTCTTTGCGTGCCAGGAATGGGAGGTCTAGGATATCCTTTCTCTGTCGCTAGTCTGTGTGCGCTTATTCTGAGCCTCGTCATAGCAGGTCTCTGATTCTAATCCTTAATATACGTCAGGAAGTCTTTCCAGTGAAAGAGTGGAAATGTAAACAAGACAATTTAAAATCTTCGTTATTTTACCCTAAGAAATAGACATAGATATAGATAATATGCACGTAATCATGTAATATCATGATATTTTATGACAGAACTAAGACACCCCTCCCCAGAATCATTAAAGGCTACTATAATTGGCTTACACGCTGGTGGCCTTATTCAGACAGCTTCTCTGTATAAAAAGCTGTTGTTGGTTCTTCGGGCATACCCTACACAGCTGACCCAGGCGCACCCCCCCACCCCCCCACCCCCCCCCATGTCTCTGGTGCCAGTAATAATGGCTTGCAGGCAAACGTTAGCCATGGTCAAATATTCTCTAAAAGCAGATAATGTAATAGCTCGCCGAGAGGCAGCTTTAAGGGAGACTTTCACCTTTAATCTCGGTAATGAACGGATACAGGCTGCGCAACAATACAGGTCGCCCGGCTGAGGGTACAGGGCGGGGAGCAACCGTGAGCCGAGGAAGGAGGAAGCCAGAGCCAGACGCCATGGCTCCGTGTTTAAATATGGATGACCTTCCTCCCAACACAATGTTGCTAAATATACATGTAGAGCTGCGCGTCCTGTTTGGATCGCGGGGATTATACATGTATCACAGGGCAGAATTAGTCTCGCACGATGGCCGCGGTGATGCATAGAAAAACCTTCATCGACTGAGTTAATTATCTTATGTATATGACTGTATTTTTTATTTATTTTTTGGGGCCCAATGCCTTCTGCTTGATTACGCCCTGGTCTGTTATGGTGCTAGCGGAATGGGCGGGTGGGCGCTATTGAGCTTATTGTGACGGATGTCTGTGTAAGAGACAGTCGTAGATATGTCGTACATTGCCCCACATAAACGCTCGGTGACCACATAAACGCTCGGTGACAGGTGACAAGGCCACAAAGACCGGCGGCCAACGGATCGATGGGGCTTCAGCTCTGCATGTACACGGCTCCATATTTAGCCGTTAGGCACCGACTGAGGTTGTCGTTTGTACTGCAGCTTCCTGCTTCTGTGCTGCTGCTGCTGGTGCCAGAGAAAAGCAAAGGCTGCCATCGCTGCTGCAGCGTCTGCAGGCTGTACAAGACACAGTATCCAGATTCAAGCAGCACAGAGAGAGTCAGAGCCGGTGTCAAAGTATCGATCGCTGCCCGATTGTATTGACCACCAGGCGCTCGACTTCTGGGTCGCTTTTATGGTGCACTGCAAGTCCCCGATTGAGCCCATTGAGACTTTAAACTAGCGCGTGACGTCAGCAGGGGATCCTGGGAAAGAGGGAGCTGTCCAGTAGGGCAAGCAACAGCCTGTTTCTTGTGGTGTCCGTCGTCCTCAACTTGTCCAATAAATATTGAATGGCAGAGCAGTGAGTGCATGCCAAGCAGTGGCTGATTTGGGAATGACCTTCCAATCTGGGAGCAGCGTCCACAATTGGCTACTGGTTGGCGTGTGACTGCTGGCCACTGCAACACAGTATCAATTCTGATGACATACATTTGTGGAAATAATGAACACAAGCATGGCCTTACGTTGATGAAACTGAAGAGTACATGTACATACATGGTCAAACGGAATTAGAAAAAATACAGTCGCAAATTGGGATGAAATTAAACACAGCGGAACATCCATTTTGATGGAACAACGATGGAGACGGACGGTGCCCAAACACAGTACCACATGTATATACATGTACATCTAAGGGCCGAAGTGGTGCAGGAGCGATTAAGGAGTAAATTATTAACGAAAAGTTAGATTCAAGGGAACCTGCAGTTTGGATCTCTGTATCTCGGAAGAGAATATGGCTGTCACGTTTGAATTATTTTGAGAGAAAATGATTTTCAAGATAAGATCTTAATATTTGCCCTTGCCACCGTAAGGTTGAAATGACATTAATAAATGATACCAAAACAGTAAACACGACAAACCATTGGAACAAAATCAAAAAAGGATATATACACAAACGTGAAAATTGACTAGACTAACAGTTACTGAAACTTTCCTTTAAAATTTGCATATATCCTATGGAATGAACAAAGTTCTTAAAACGGTTTTGTAAATGTACTGCATGTACTTGGAAATGGGCATGTAAACTTAGGTAAATTTTATTGTTTTATAAATGTACTTCACCATTACATTTAATTAGGTTACATTTAGCTTTGCGCCACATACAATTGCTAAAAACGTTGACCATTTATGACATGGTAATGGGTTAGATTCTTTAAGATGCCAGGTCAGGCCAGCAAGAACCTAGATTACTACCATGGTAACTAGAACGGAAAAAAACTGGAAGGAATGCATTTTACGAAATCTCTCTTGGAATAAAGCACCCAAATGGGAGACCAGCTGTTGGTAGTGACAATAAAGGTCTACATGGCACCTTACACCGAACTACTGATTACACCCGTACATAGGTAACAAATGTTTCAACCAACTACTGGCCACGCTCGGTCATAGGTAACAAATGTTTAAACCAACTACTGACCACATGTACATAGGCAACAAATTTTCAACCAACTACTGACCACACTCGTACATAGGCACCAAATGTTTCAATCACCTACTGACTACACTCGTACATAGGCACCAAATGTTTCAACCAACTACTGATCACACTCGTACATTGCCACCAAATGTTTAAACTAACTAATGAGCACATTTACATAGGCACCAAATATTTCAAACAATTACTGATCACACTCGTACATAAGCACCAAATGTTTAAACCAACTACTGATCATAGTTGAAACATAGTTTAAAGTAACTAATGATCACATGTACATAGGCACCAAATGTTTCAACCAACTACTGACTACACTCGTACATAGGCACCAAATGTTTCAGCCAACTACTGACTACACTCGTACATAGGCACCAAATGTTTCAGCCAACTACTGATCGCACTCGTACATAAGCACCAAATGTTTCAACCAACTGCTGACTACACTCGTACATAGACACCAAACGCCTCAACCAACTACTGGTTGCACTCATACATAGGCACCAAATGTTTCAACCAACTACTGACCACACTCGTACATACATGTAAGCACCAAGTGTTTCCACCAACTACGGACCACACGTACATAGGCACCAAATATTTCAACCAACCAATAACAACACTTGTGCATGCACATCGGCATCAAATGTGTCAACCAACTACTGACCACACTGTACAAAATGTGACCGTAATGGCCAAATGAGAATGTCGGTACCAAATCAACTTGGGTATTAGAAGATCGTGATTGGTACCAACACTACCACGATTGCTAACATGGCAGTCAGAAAACCAAAGGATACTGACGTTACTATGTACGGTTACTCCCGTTGTTGAGCTGGACATTTGGGTTGCTTTGGTGGTCAACAATCAGAATGCACATGCATGTAAATGTATCATGACATGCTGTTTGAAACACGCGTATTTTGCAGGTAACGACATCCTGAAAACAATAAGAGCGTTTTGTCTGATTCACACCGCAATAGACCCACTGTAGATAATGATATTGTTAATGTTATGCAAAAAAAAAAATGTTATGCAAAACGATGTTTTTTATGTTTCCAGGATTGCTCGGCATGGCCCTATCGCAAGCCCAGGCGGAAGCGAACAACCCAAACCCCCACGGGAACAACAACAACAACAACCGCAACAGCGACAGCAACTATCCTCACTATGGTGGCTACAATCAGTACAACTACTACTATGGTAACGGGGCCGGGGGCCAGGACTATGGGGGTTCCGAGTATGGTACGCCATACGAATACAACAAGCCAGACAACGGCGAGCCACCGCCCTTCGAAGAGGACCACTATATCCAGTGTTTTACATGTATTTACCAAGTTCACCTAGGCCACGCCTCGGGAATGGAAAACTGTAACGACCCGTTTGAGAGAGGAGAAATCCCCGTTGTGGACTGTCCCGGACCCTGTGGGGTGAGTGGTGATGTACATGCGTGTTTATATTATTTTTTAAAGTTACAACATTAAGGAATACTCGGGAGCAGGAGAAAGCAAGGATTACTGTTTTGCAAATAATGACTACACAATTTACAGCAACTCCTCAGCAATGGTGACCAAGTAGATCGTTTCCTGCAGCACTGACAAGGGTCAGGCTGATCTTGAGAGGGGGACAGCGATATTGCAGTTCCTTCGGTTCAATATCTGTTTGATCCTTGTTTAAGGAATCTGGGTCTAGTGATCATTGCACCACAGCCCTGAGGCATTCTGACCAGCCATCGCCATGCATCCGCATTAGCTAACATAGCCTCTCCGTGCTGATCATAGGAGAGGCTGTGGTTTACGACGATGCCCTGAGGTTACAGATTACAGAAGTTGTTGTGTATTGACTACGGTGGCAATGCACTTGTATATGGGGTGGTGGTGATGGTGGTAGTAGTGGTGGTGGTGATGATTTTGATGATGATGGTGGTGATGATGATGATGGTGATGATGATGATGAAACGCTAGACATTTGCCATAGATGTATACATGCCGCATAGAATGTAGAGATCATGTCAAATAATTCATAGAACATATGCCATCAAATAATTCATAGAACATATGCCATCAAGAGTATTTTCTGTTTTTTTTTTTGATCATACAAGAAATAGCAGTTCAACCTCCGACGTTTGTCTTGTTCCAGAAAATGTATATGATGACGTCAAAAAAGGAATTCCAAGTCCACCGTGTATGTCTTCCCAACTGCAAGGAACACCGAGAGGCCACGTCGTACACTCAGTGTTGTACGAAAAGTTACTGCAACGGCGCCCCCAGTCACGTCATGAACAGTGTACACCACGCCGCCCTGGCGGCGATGTTGGCTGTCAGCATCACGTGGTGGTTGCTACGGCAACGGTAGCAACGTCTGCTCCTTGGCGCTCTCCCCCCCCAAAAAAAAAAAAACAGACTGCCGCGTGTAACTCGCCGATAATCAAAACAAAAGAGGACTCGGCCCCGCTGTGCTTTGATGATATATAGATTTTAGATTCCCATGAAATACAGTTGAAATTATGTAAATAACGCATACAAGGTTAAGCAGGTGGGATCAGAGGAAGAGGACTCCTGATTTGTATTCATTGGCCACACAGGGATCTCAATATCCAGGGAGGAATTAGGATTCTTTTCCTGGATATTCAGGGACACGAGCAGCCCAAACATGCGGTACACTATCAGGCTTTTTTTTTTTTCTTTCTTTTTGGTGCCAAGGAAGATGTTCACCTTTCACAAAAGCATTCCTCTGGCGAGTTGATGATGTGTGGCAGAAGAATGACGCTTACTGCTGCTATCGCTGCTGCCGGATTGGCCTTGCAGGATCATGTGACAGCTTTTGTACACCCACCCACAGTCGCTTTCCTTGCTAGGGGAAACAGGGACCCCCTCCCCCCTCCCCTCAAATCCCTTGGAATACGGTGACTATACGACATCGAAAGTCCAGACGTCAGCAAATGTGGAAGGAGCAACCAATAGCTGCAAAAGGTTACCGACTAGCAGCTTGGGAATTTGATTCCGCTGGAATTGTGCCCAGGGTCGGATTTTACGCTTGATTGCTTCTATGATACCGGAAATATCACCTGGAAAAAAGTGCCAAGGAATGGACATTTCCGACCTTTATAGCAGGTCCAAAGGTATTAGGGACGGCCTCGAGAATTGCGAGGCTGAGCCTGCAAGAGTGATATAACGAACTTGGATGCATTCCCGACATGCCTCGGAATTTAAACATTTGAATTCGAAGATAATGGTACAGTGATTTGCGTGAGAGTCTTTCATAATCTAGAGTGCGTGACTGAGTGTGGAGCCGTGTGTATGCTTTGAATGCATGTAGGTAGTAGGTACCAAAAAACTTGAAGTCCTTTCATCTAACCCAGCACTGCCTGTACATAGCAAGCTGTAATATTGGTATGTTAGAGGACAGTGTATTTCAGTTAGGAATGCGAGCGTGTATAATGTACGTTGCAGGGTGTCGCACTGTAGACTACCGATATGATCCATCTCCCTATTGTCGTACAACCAAGCAATACGGATGCTCAGCATGTTTTTATGCAAGGCATACATAGCATAATCAGTGGCACTAGAGGTGGTGATGTTTAGATGACTTGTGTATCAGAATGAATGAGTGCTGTGCTCTGCGTCTATAAATGGAACCCTTCCCCATCGTGACCGTTGTAGATGGTAGCTGCTCCTCGGTAGGGTGTGCTAGAGGCCAAAAGATGCCGTTCAAGTCGACGTGAGCTCTGTCACTGCCCATATCAACCACGCGGAAGCACGTGATGCTCACGTGACCAGATATACGTAAACCAAACTTATCAGCACCAGTATACGGTATAGACCTGTCTGCACATGTCAAATGCTACTTGAGGGTTGGGACAGTTTTAACAGTTACATGTACATCAGTCCTTTGGTCTTGCTAAGCACGTGGAAATTGACCGGGAAAGTAAAGAACCTCCGAATTCGAGCTTTTGTTCCACACTCACGTGGCTGTTTGGAATTAACACGACCACCTAGTACTTTAAGGATTCCCAGTGCTACACAGAAATAGCAAAACTTACTAAGCTCGGCAAATCCGATAGGGTCTTTGCAACAGTAGCTGTAGTCCCTTTTGTTCATTGTCATAAAAGTCAGTAAATTTAAACAGTTTTTTAGACGAAGTGCTCAAATATTCTACCGCTCCAGGAAATACAAATCTCTAATATATCTAGGGACATGGCTATTTCGCATCATAAACCCCGTGGAAATGGTAGATAATATATATGGAGTTACTCTGGAAGTCACATACAGCTGTTTTTTCTGCACATTTCCTCCTTATGCATGTACAAACAGCTAATGGTCATTTTCAGGTTGGTTAAATGTACATTTATGCGCTCGGTCTGTTTTTATACTATTGTTGCGGCATCTGTTGAATCCGTGCAAAATCGGGTAGCGATTGTTATCACTGGTATAGGCGGTATTAGTAGATATGGTAGCTTTGATACGGCGAGAATCACAAGAAAATATGGCAGTGTATGTCTGCTACAAGAAGGTGTTAATTGTTGGCTGCTTTGTGGAAATGACTGTTTACCCCTTCACCATTGTCGAGATAATACCCTGTGACAGTAAAGGGGCTCTGTTGGTCGTTCGTTCGTTGAGAGAAAAACAAATCATTGTTTGTGCCGATCATCATAGATTGTTAGTGTGCTCTCTTGTCTTTTTCTCGTGTTATATGCTCAACAGAGAGAGAGAGAGAGAGAGAGAGAGAGAGAGAGAGAGAGAGAGAGAGAGAGAGAGAGAGAGAGAGAGAGAGAGAGAGATCGTCTGCTTTAACTTAAACCCACGCCACACCCTACCATATAAATGTGTAGCAAAGAGGTAATTGCGACGAGACAGATTCTTTGAGCCACCAGAGGAGGGCGACACCGGCGCTTCTTCCGGAATGTGTGTATAATGTCGTCTGCGGTCTCCATCGGGGCAGTCACGTGTTTTCCTGTCATGCTTCATCGTCTGTGATAACCCAGTGTTAATAACTAGACTCTCCCTGTCCTCCTCTCCATTCCGGGTCAAACTGTTGCGGTTATAATACACGTATATACAGTACGACTTATATGTCAGTTGCTTGATTCTTGAAATTGAACAGGAGAGTTCCTCCATATATCTCGGCCAGCTTACATCTTGCCTTCCGTAGTTTAAATTCTATAAATTTCTTCTCATCCCATCTCCGTGGTTCATGGTTGATGTTCGCGGTCTGTTTCCTTTAATATATTATTGTTAAAAATGCAAAGAGACTTTCTCATCTCGGATTGTAACTGTTAGTATATATAGTTCGGCTATAACGTTACATGCAGTAGTCTGGCGTGGCATATTTCCTACTCTGTGTGACTGATATGACTGATCGCCAGACAAAATCTTGTACAAAATTTAACTTGTTACTACTGTTACTGCACTGGTATGCGCCTTTTTTTTGTTTTATTACAGTATTCTATGGGGATTTAATATTGTTCATAGCTGACGCGTGCTCTCCAGTGTTTAACCGCGCAATCCGTTATCCTTTGACTCGCGTTTCACGAGTTACAATGGATGGCGCGCGGTCTTCGCTAAAGCTAAAGATTTGACAAATATTACCGGAAGCAGCTTTAATTAGCCTGGCGCAAAAAAGTAAAAGAACAAGAGTGTTACGGTATGCAAGCGTTGCTTTGCCTACGGCTATGCGACCCCCTTCAAAAAATCTCATTGGAAAGGAAATTGTTTTAGTATTGATCATCCCATTCGCGGAAACCGAAGTTAATCTACCATGCATATGGTTGGAGTCTTAAATTAGCGGATTGCTGGAGCCTATATAAGGCCCAGTCCTTGGGGGGAATTCGGCTGCTATTGGACGGGAGATACGTGCCTGGTATCCGCCTGGAAAGGCAAAACACGCTCCATTATCCCCCGGTCTTTAATGTATCGTATCCACGTCCGGTGGACTCAGCAAAGCCCAATCGTTTTATCGGAAATTTGTGACGTCAAAGGAAAAGAGAATTTTCATCTGCGCGTAGACAGAAATAATGGCGTAGAGGCGGTCTCTCATCGGTGCCTTTTGAATTGCCTTTACACTAAAAAAAAGAAGTAAATAAAAGAAATATGTTACTGTTTTACAGCCTGCAAAATTGAACAAAAATATCAAGATATAGAGACTCCAGGTAGCCCTACTCCTAATTCTTATAGAATTTTTATGGTGCGTGGGTGTACACTGGATGGAATAGCGATCGAAAACCAGCACGGTTCTTCCTCTGCCAAGACACGGTCATTTTTGGCAAAAGGAACCATCAACACCGCCGAGCATGCCATATATATGCAGATGAGCATTGCTGGTCGGAACACTCAGGACTTCATGAATACGCCTGCAATAGTCTGGCTAATCTCCCGAGGCTCGTTATGTCCCCGCTTCTCCATGGCGCGATGTTGGTCCCATCTTGCTTCGCTGCCATGCCGCCGTGCCATTACGTATGCCGCGGAACGGTTGCCACAATACTCCCGTTACGATCCTTTGGCTTGGGCATCCCCTGATCCCCTCCCGCGTATATATATACGTTCCGTACGATGTTACTAAGATCCCCCCCGACACCCATATGATTATCGAGAATTAGTCCCATGTTATATATTGCGCCTTGCTTGTGCGGTCGTATTTATACCGTTATGTATGTGCGTGTCCACGAGTGACGTTTTTGTTTGCGTGCATGCGTTACTTTTATTAATAGTCAAGATACCCCCCCGGCTTATACCACCGTGGCAGCAGCTATGCAAGCCTGTCTTGGTGTTGTTACTTTCACTCGCCTGTTTGTTTGTTTGTTTGTTTGTTTATGTTTGGGTAATATTAGTATGCTCGTTTCAATATGTTAACATATACAGTATGAGGATGATACTTGCGCAGCGTGGCGTTAGAATTGAATAACTTCTGTGCAGATGAATTCCAAGAATGAATAAAAAATTTAATCAAATTTTATACTTCGTGTGCGTTGTCTTTTCTTTGGGATATTAAAAAAGTTATTATCCATTAATTTAGTTTTGGGTTTCCACGCAATAATTCGAGATTCAATGGGCAGGTGGAAACATGCATAATGCAAAGTGAGAACATGGCATTGCATTGTCATATTCTCTGACCACAGCTTCTAAAAAATATTAACATATTTTACAATGTTGTGGTGTTTATTTTCCAGAAAACTTTTACCGCGGTGGCCGCTTTATTTTATTATTATTTTTCAAGGATTATTTCACTATTTTATTATACTGGGTTTTACTAAGTCCAATTAGGGGAATGCCATATAGTAGAATGTGATTTGTGATATTCCAGTCTTGTTTATGGTTGCCAATAAATGTATATCTTATCATATCATTTAAACATAAAGCTGTCAAAAGTGAGATACAGATCTATCTTCAAGCATGGAACGGCGATTGGTTGCTTTGCATGAATGACAGGCACACCAGAAACACTACATATAGCGTTCTAATATATGAAAATAATCTTATAATTGTGGCATCTCTTATCCTTTAAAGAGAAAATCTCTGTAGTTTTTAATTTCTTTTTTTCCATCCCTGAAAATCATGCATTCAACATCAACACAAAATGGAGCACACGCCAATTCTGGTACATATTTTTATTTATTCATTGATTTTGTTCAACCCCCTAGGGCAAGGCAAATTCACAAGTTATACAGATATATAAGATATGGCCACAAAAGATTGCATTCAGCACGTGAACACATGGGGTACTAAAAATAGGTTTTTAAAAGGCGAAGGAGGCCAAGCTCCTCAGACCATGATTTAACAAAGTTATCATCAAATAAAAGCATCTGCCTTGTAGCCACAATCCCATTAGAACCTATCTTTATATTTGCGAGTGACCATGGAACTTATGCCATCAGCCAATAATTTAAATATGCCCTAAATAACAAAGAGTAACCTGTTACCTTTTACCCCGGTGCCAGAGCATATGTTCCTTGGCAGCATATGGATACACAATTTCCGGGCAGGTGACCCAACCTCAAACTTTTTGAGAAATATATTACATTGTGTTAAACACATGTAATATTGTTTTTGTGTTTTTATGAAAACCGCATACCAGAACGTAATATGTGAGTTAAAATGTTATCCTAAACCTATATGTATTTAAGACTGAGTTACACGGATTTATTTGGGCAAAAAAATCATCCATTGGCAGATAACATTTAAAATCAACACAGGCATCATGAAATATTTTTTGCAAAACAGTGCATGCTTACCTTAATATGTCACAGAAAGCTTCTCTAGGTGATAGTACTTAATTGACATGGCCTGATTTGGGCAAACCATACCGTGGCTGTATTGCCAAACAAGATGGCCGCCATTTTTAGCTCTGCTTGACTATGTCAGCAGAGCTCATGAAATTGAAATTCGTCCGTCGCCCGTCCGTCTGTGGCATCGATTATCTTTGAACTTTATGCACGGATTTCTTTCAAATTTTAGTTGTGGCTTCCCCTGGGTCATATGCCCAGATGTTTTTT
>JAAUYG010040811.1_pt1 | contig 15598 bp, 13 predicted proteins | sample 7278091 | NCBI WGS metagenome assembly JAAUYG01 (sample SAMN14350201, study PRJNA611818) | marine sediment metagenome | isolation source: surface marine sediment (0.6m) | place: French Polynesia: Moorea | collected 2018-08 | reverse complement strand
CCTGCTTAGCTTCTCTTAGCCTAGGCAGCTGAAGTCATCTCAGGCCCCAAGCAGAGTGTGCCAACAGAAAAGCAAACAAACAAACAAAAAAAATTAGTTGTTGATTTATTTACAAACTTGGGCACAGGTAACAACGTGGCAAGTGGTGAAATTAGTACTTTTCTCTTGTTTTCATACATCAATATTATCATGTACATTATGATATGACCCTTAACATATGTGATAGTGAAACAAAGTTCCATATCAAAGTACCGTATATGTACTACCCTGAGTAACAATGGGTAAGCTGACTAATATAATATATCAGACCCTGTAATCAGGCTGTGAGAGTACCAGAGGGAGGCCCAGGTTTAAGCTAACAGAAAGATAGTGGTAATCACATCCTGAAGATTCTGGCTGAATGGTGTGGGTGTGTGGTTGAGCTGATTTACATAAACTACGTAGCAGTTGAAGCTTAGGGAGACATAATTTATCTACATGCCATGCCAAGTTGCAGGACCCTTGTCCTGTAGCACTACTTATCACACCTTAAGGGCGGGACAGTGTCGTATCGGCGCAGCAGTCCTTTTCTATAACCTGCTGTGAGACTGCTTCTGCATGGGATCAATATAATGCCACTTTGGTGTGTGCCTATAGACTTGGGTCACACCAAAGGAACTGCATCCATGGATCATGCTCTTATCGCGTTAACTTACCACTGTTGCGTGTATACATACAGCGGTGCGAGTCTCTTGCAGATGACATTTGCAGAAGCAGTCGCTGGCACGGACGCTCATTTATAATTCCTGACGCACAAGCCTTTTTCCAAGGGACACAAACTCAATTTCTGCCAGGTTTCGATAAGAAAAGCCAGCTTATGGGGCTCAGCGGGAGACGGGTGGCAAATAATACGATTGGCCTTCGGGCCAGCGACAAGGACATACAATTTCCAACAAGCATCAATCCATCAATGGGCGGGGGATATTGATTGGCAGAATTTTCTTCCGGCGCTGGGCCACTTCGAACTGAACAGACAAGGCCTTTGAGGGTGATCTGTGAAACATACCGGTCTATAATTCCCCCACAGATCGCAACGCATGTAAGGTATCCTATTGTCTGTATGTCATTGTGACATGAGGCGGTCACTCTTGAAGGACCAATGACATCTGTCAGTGGGCCTGTGGGCAGGCAAATCATTTAGTGACAGTTGACAGTGTCACCAATAACAGTGTGTCCTGTGACAGTGTTAACAGTGGAGAACAGTTAGGGTGAAGCAGTCATTGGCTGGTGATGATATGGCAGTGGTCATGGTGGTCGCTTAGTAGACTGACAATACATGTACATGTAGTGGACCAGGGAGTAACGTTAATTAAGATTGGTGACAGTAAATGATCACAGTCAGCGCCATACAGTGACAGCTAGTAGATCAGTAACAGTAGGACTTGGTGACAGTGACCGGTGACATTGAGTCTGCTGGACCTGGGCTTGCCCTGGCTACCCACCCCTAGGTCAATAAAGTATCTATCTAGACTGGGGGCCAGTGAGAGAAGTCGGGTGATGGTAGATTGTGGACAGTATTCTGGTGACAGTTACGAGTCAGTTGTTTCATGATGTCACTGGACTCAGGTGACGGTAGACTGTGACAATAGGCTGGTCACTGACAGTGAGTAAGACTGGAGACAGTAGACTGGTGACAGTACACTTTGACTGTTGAGAGTAAACTGGTGACAGTAGATAGGTGGCCAAGGTGACACGAGACCACATGATGCCAGTAGACTGATAATGGTAGACTGGTGACAGTAGACTGGTGACAGTGAGTCAGTAAACTGGGTAAACATGGGTAATAGTGGACAGTAACAGTCAGTGAGTAAGACTGGTGACGGCCTCTGGTAACAGCAGAATGGTGACAGTAGACTGGTAACAATAAACTGGTGACAGTGAAGACATACAGCAGAACCTATGTTGAAAGACCACCCCAGGCCACAAAACTGTGGTCTGTCAAGACAGGTGGTCTCTGGTGACAGGTTCAGTTATATTGAAATGTGGGTCCTTCTGCCAAAATTGTGTGATCTGTTAAGACAGGTGGTCTCTAATGGCAGTGCTCTCTCAAGACGGGTTTCACTGCACAATACTATTTAAAACTCTGAGACTACAAAGACCCTGAGAACACACATGTAGTCAGTGTGTAGAAAAATGTTTGGGTTTAAAGGAAATAAAATATATATGAAATATATACAATGAAATAAACAAAAATGAAAGAAAGGTTTATAATAATATGAACATGATGAACTTCAGTGTATCATATTACTACCGGCACAAGTTCTGGCTCTTAATCTGATCATTGATGATAATGTACGGGTGTGTTAAAGATGCAGGTATCCAACATGGGATATTGATGCTGTCTAAAATTCATACCACCATGGTGTCTAAAATTCATACCACCATGTATATGATCTGATGATGTACAATCTTTAACTCCAGGCATTGCGTTTCTAAAAAGAGAAAAGAAAAGCACACAATATAATTATAATTATGTACTATTATAATACCGTTCTGGTGTGTACACAATTTTATTTATCATGTGCAGTAGTCCCTCTATTTTACAACCTTTATTTTAAGACTGCCTTGATTGTAAGACCATCTATCTTTTGTCCTAGACTTCAGGGTTGTGTACCATTAGCACTGAAATTCTATTTAAGACCAGCAACAATATAAGACCATATTTACATGGTCCCATGGGTGGTCTTAAAATAGAGGGTGGTCTTAAAATAGAGGGACCACTGTAGTTTCATGTTTTAATGTACACGCACTTATAATGCTGTGTCAAAGGATCACATCTGCTAACCATGCTAACAGTGCCATACAAAGATGTCTGCCACTTTTAATGAATCCTAACAATTATATGTGCTCATATTACAGAGGTCTATGACGTCTGTCACATACATGTACACTGGTTTTATCTGTGGCTTTTTACCTGAGTATGATAAATATTAATCTCCTTCTAATAGTGCTGGTGTCACATTCAAAGTCTCCCGAGTGAATAGAAATCCAACCCAATCTACGTCATCAGCTGCCACTCCCCCCTTTCCCCATCATGATGCTCATTTTTTTCGCTCATTTTCCACACCTTGCAGGACCCACGCTTTAACAACGAGATAGATCACATGACCGGTTACAAAACCCGCAGCATGCTCACAATGCCAATCAAGGACATGGAAGGGGAAGTCATCGGCGTCGCGCAGGCTATCAACAAAGTCTCCGTCCAAGACGAACCTTTCACAGAACAGGACGAGAAGGTGGGATCCCCAAGCACCATCCCCACTCACTCCCCCCCCCCCCCCGCCACCCCACCCCTCCCTTAGGCTTTGTCCTGCTGCCATATTGGTAATCTGATGGGCTTTCTTGTGTGCGCAGATTATATAGGAGCAAAGCATTGGGGGTTACAGCTGATATAAAATGTGCAAATGTGAAATCCAATGCCATGTTCTCGGTGCACCACAAAAGTAATTTGGCCAAGTGACCTGAGCATGCTGAGTGAGCGATGCTCAAGGCCATGAGCTTAATGCACATGAGATAGTCATCCCTGGTGTGGCATGTGTACTTTCTTTGGACCTTGCAAAGAGCACTTAAATCATATTAACAAGTTTATTCAACCTGCAATAACCTCCACATGCCTTTGATATACATTTTTCCGTGGCCTGTGATGTTGATCATGAATTTGACTGTATACCATGTATACTATAAAACCTTAAAATTTCCATCCCTTTAAAATAGCAGTTAGAGTTTTGTGACCGTAAATTCTCTTTCATATACATACATTATATTCGCTGACTGTAGTCAGTTCACAGCCTTAAATTTTTGGGACTCACACCTACCTGCAAATTATGCAAATTATTTAAAGTGCACACAAATTTAAGAGTTTTACACTATGTCTTATAAAGTGTAGCATCATTTCTAGCACAGCTAGTATTATTTCTACCTGTGGTCATGATATAGTGTTTGTCTGTACATGTGTGTCATTGGTTGTCTGTTGTATGTGTTGAACACAATGAAGTCAACCATGTCAGTTAAGACCAGGGATGATGCTGTAAGTTTACTATTTCGGCTAATCGTTTCTGGTGTGATGGATTTCATACGTGTACATTATAAAAGAAAAACATGATTGTCATAAGCAAATCGGCAGAAATTAAATATAAAGGATCTAATAGAAATTAATGTACATGTATTTGCAGTTTTCATACATGTACATTTTAAAAAAGCATGATTGTCATAAGCAAATCGGTAGAAATTAAATATGAAGGATCTAATAGAAATTATTAATGTACATGTATTTGCAGTTTTCTTCATTGGTATTCAATGACACTAGAGTTGTAATTATGTTTTTTTTTTTGTTTTTTTTCTCCAGGTGTTTGCCTCTTACCTAGCATTCTGTGGTATAGGGATACAGAATGCTCAGTTCTATGAGCGCTCACGACTAGAGAACCGAAGAAACCAGGTAGGTTGTCAGGGTCAGAGGTCAAAGCAGTGTCCTCTTATTAAAGGGAATGAGGGAGGAACCGCTATAGTTCCAACATTTGTCTGTTATTTCTGTGGTTTAATGAAAGTAAGTTCAGTCATCGTGGAGAAATATTTAGTAGCTCTCAAAAATCAACCTGGCACCAGCTCGCATAAAATTTAGGTATTTTGCCTAAGACAGGTGGTGGTCTCTCATGGCAGTGGTGCATTGTCAAGACCTTTCTTTCACCATAGAAATGAAAACTATGATATATGTGTACCTTTACGGTACAGGAGCACTGTTCAAACCTAAGACACATGAGGCAGATCACCAGCGTTTCCATCTAAAACATACCGTGACTTTGTTAACTTACTACAACCCACCGTGAGTTATTTAGCAACATTGGAAAAAATGTACACCTGAACTTCCCATCTGTACCGGTATCATGCATGAAGCTAAGAGAGACGAAACAAGATGTAGGTAATTAGCTTAAAGAAAGCTTTTAAAAATTTTGGTATCGGATCTCACACGGGAGCTCGTCACATGACATCTGATTATCTGTCTTGCTGGTACATTGTCTCTCGTGTTGCGGTGTGGTTTCTCATCGCTGATATTCTGTGCTAAAAATAGCACCCACTATTCCAACCTGATACTGTATTGCACAGGCGTTATAGACGGTAGGCACTTAGTCCTCAGGGATCATCTCGTGATCAGGGTATTGGGATCACTTTTCCCGAACTCTCTGGCTACCATTGCTGTAAAACTGGCAGCTCCATTTCGCGGAGAAATTGAAAACTAACATCCGTGGCGTACCAGATTTCAGCTGGGGTTACGCTCTTCAATTTCCAGGATTCTGTGTGTGTCTGTGTAGATGAAATTCCAGCTTGAAAACAAAAAAAATAGGTCGTATATACAGACGTTAAAGCAGCATTAAAGGTCATGTTGCGTATGACTGGCGGCTTCGTGTATGCAGGTTTTAAGAGATGGTTATGGTGAGTTGTCATACACACCAATCGGGGGCCTGCAGGGATGTGGAAACAATCCAGGGCTTGTGTGTGCTAGCTGATTACATTGCTCCCAAAGCCCGGTTAGGAAGTGCTCCCTAGGCCCCCCTGTTAGCAGCTGGACGCTGTGTTTCAGCTCCACTTACCTGCTAGTCCAGTTTTGGGACATCCACGACTCTAATTGCACTTGGTCCGGAGTCACGTCAGAGAGGGATTTGTCTAAGGGCCTTGAAGGGCAATGCGCTGTGACTGGTGTGCCAACAAGCTGGAACATTACAGTCTGCTGCAGACCCTCTCATTGTGAAAGCCCTGGCTTTGTAGGCTGTGTAAAGTGCTGAATCAATCTGTAGAATTATTGTCTTGAAGAGTAAAATGTCAAACACCAATTTAAATGCAAGTGATTCCTGTCAAGGCTGGTCTTTAGGATCACTCTAGTTAAGGGGAGGTAATGAATGATCTGTTGTTTGCCCTGTCGTCTTGTTTTTCTCTTCTATATCCATCAACACCATCTTCTTACACCGAGGTCATGGTCATCATTACCAAACCAAGAAAGTCTAAAAATATCATCAACAGATATAAAAAAAAAGACCCGATACCTATATACAAGATACATGGAAATATATTGTCAAGGTAGATATTTAATTTATTCACACTTTCATGGACAGTGAAAATGACATGACATCCATTAAGATGATAATGTTAAACATTGTTCAAAGGAAAATAGATGTTAGTGGAATCGGGATTCACAACAGAAAAATTGTTGTGACATCTCCCTTGATCTCCTGCTGCCATATGTTCAAATGATGAGATGCTCCTTGAAAATTGGGAACTATCCAGTCAAATTGACAGGCTTTGTGTAGAGTAACAAAGTTTTTGATAACATTATAGTTCATGCATGAAAGTGTCGAGATCCAGATATGGAAGCAGATAACGAGCTAGATGCCTTACATAATTAGATCCAACATTTTGGCCCCACTGATCCGTAAAACAAGAAATTAAATTGGTGTGGCCTTATTTTACCAAACGACACTCCAGAACAGATTTCTGTGGTAGGGATGTTTTCAGTTTTGATAGCGTCATTACGGCGATGGCACTGCATTGTGTACGTGCCCTAGCTATGTCGCTTTGTGCGTTTCACAGGTAAACCATATGCGGATGGTATGCCAATAGTCACCTGCGTTTCCACAGGGATGAGCACAATGGCTATCTGGAAATTTCTATAGCGAAAAATGGACTGACACATATGACATCGTATTGTCTTTATTTTTTCCTAAGCTGTTTTGATCATCCATGACTCATATGGCGATCTGTTTGTCTGATTGCGACACGTCATTTACTGGGATGTGGACAGTCACAAATGTATTCAGTTTATAAATAAACTTTAAACAGGTAACATATAGTCCAGTTCTGCATATGGAATAACATGGGCGAGGTGGTAAACACACAACCCAGAAGAAATAGCCAGAGGACAAAATTGGAGGTTCTTGTTTGGTTAATATCTTGCAGTCTCCCCTGACGCCTTCTCACGCTCTTACAGTCTCCTCTGGTCACCTCTCAGTCTCCCCTAGTAGCCCTCTGTCCCTCTCAATCTCCCCTGGTCCCTTCGCTGTCTTCCCTGGTCTCTTATCTTACAGCCTCCCATAGTCCATCTTTCAGTCTCCCTGGTCTCCTATATACCGCGGCCGGGTAGTGTAGTGGTTGAGCTTTCGCCTGGCATGTGGGAGGTTGGTGGTTCGATCCCCGGCCGCGTCAAACAAAAGACGTTAAAATTTGAGGTGAATCGATCTGCTGCTCTGCTTAGTGCTCAGCACAAAAGAGTTAGAGACCGTCTGGCCGGCTCGGAGTCAGAATAATGGTCTGGGTTGGGGGATCACTGCTTACCCGTGGGGTGGTGTTTCAGTGGGCTAGCACTATAAGACTGACCGCAGGTCGGACTAGTACAAGACGGGTCCAGTCGGTGATATGACCATGAGTGGTTGAGCGCCGACTATAAGCCTGATTCATCCATCCATCAATAGCCCCAATAACATGCTGAACGAATTCCGTGATTGCGTGGACTGTTGAGTGACCACACCTGAAAGCATATTGACTAGTGTTTAAGGCATTGTTTAAAGTTAGAACTTTGTAAACTCGTTTGAATATCACACGCTCTAAGATTTTTGACAAAGCCGAAAACAAAGAGATTGGCCTGTAATTTGTAAAATCAATAGGGTCTTTTGATTTAAATATATAAATATCTTTAGCTATTTTCATCGAATTTGGTACTGTACCAGTTCCTATAGATACGTTTACGAGCTTACTTACAGGATAGCAGACTACACTGCTAAGTTTCTTTAAATAAAAGGTACTTATGTCATCATGGCCTGCACTTTTCTTAGCTTTGGCTTTATTCAAGATGTCGTGTATTTCAAATTAATCAGTTGGTGTGAGGAACAGACTTTCCTTTAATCGTTTTGGCGTATATTCGTTATGACATGTTGTAGACTGTGGTATCCGAGCAGCATATTCATTTTTGATATTTGTAAATAATTTACAAAACCTGCTTGCTATTTCGTTTGGATCAGTTAATGTTCTACCTTCGAAAGTAAAAAACGAGCAAATGGTTGTTTAATCAGTTTGTTTTCGTATTATACTGTTTATAGCTTCCCATGTGGACTTTATATCGCCCCTAAATGTGTTCAAATATTCAGTGTAGCATGCCTCTTTTCGAATACCTTTTACCTTATTAAATAAGTTACGATATTTCCTGTACTTTTCATGCGACCCATGCTCAGGAGTTTTGTTCAACTTTACTTTTTCATAAAGTTTATCCAGTCTCATTGACTGGAAACAATTGACTAGAAACAATCATTCCTTTGATAATCCATGGTTCCCTTATTATTTGTCTCTTAGGTATGATTATAACTTTTTCCGGTGCAAAGATATTCATTCTTGTAATATTGACGTAAAATAGGTAAATGCGTTTTCCTGTTCCATATTATCTAAACAATTCCGATTTATCTGAGGCAAATTTTCACAAATTGCGGTAATTTCAGTCCCATCGAGTTTACGATGCTTAAATGTTAAAGGGGTTTTTACAGTTTGCTTACAGGACAATTGTACGTTAACCAAAACCGGCAAGTGATCAGAAATATCATGTAGTAATATCCCAGAAGTCAGTCGGACGTGCGTACTGAGCTTAACATATATATTGTCAATTAGGGTTGCAGTCGCATGCGTGACTCGGGTAGGTTCCGTAATGACAGGTAATAATCCCGCGCTGAATGCTTGATTTAGTAGTCTGAAGTCACGGTATGTAAGTTTATTTTAAGTAGTCAAGGTTTTGGTCACAGCCAACTATTATATTGCGATTTGTTTGGCGAAGTTTTGTAAATATATTATATTTTCAAAAACGTCAATGGACCGTTGCTCATTGGTGTTCGGTACTCTATACATTTCTCCAATTACTGAGTTGTTTGAGAGAATGTTGTTTCAATAAATATAGTCTCAAATTGTCCTTCTTCAAATATAGTGAGATCGTCTCTTATATGGGTTATTATCGTTAACATAAATTCCTGCACCTCCTCCATTTTTGCTCGACCTACATTCATTTTTGAATAAATCAATAACCTGGGATGGAGTAGAGATTTGAAATTCTTTTTTTTAAATAAGTCTCCCATAAAAGAATAAAGTCCAGCTTAATGTGATTTTTGTAGTCTGGTTAGCAGCAAGCGTACTTTGCTAAACATATCCCGACCGGCAGACTGTGTATATTAAGATGCAACACTTTTAGTGTCTCAGAATTATTTGTCGGAAAGCATTTGGCAATGTCTTCAAGTTCATATTATTTATTTTCCAGGTTGTTAAGCCGGAGTGGGTTTTCCAACCAGTCGATGTCATGCAATACTTCTTTTAGGTCCTGAATAGCTGAAAGTAGTTGTTCTGTGTTATCAGCCATTGGGTAACATTTGTGTGTAAGCAATTAATTTGTACTCGAGTGACAGCTAGTAGCGCAGCTCTATATCTTAGATACTTGCAGCAAACGTGCTTCCTTATAACAACAATCATAAGAAAACAAGAGCGCAAACAATACATGTAGATTGAAAACATAATCCCGTGTGGTGGATGTATAGAAAGTTACAATGTTTTTGTGCTTAAGGTTTTAAACTTTTACACACTGAAAACGGGGGCGAATTTCATTTATCAAACCCTTAATGGTTCATTTACCATCAATTAGTAAAGTTCAGTTGATGTCTGCCAAAACGTGTGTGATGACATGACAGCACCTTCAAGAATCAACGTAGTAACGTGGTAAGCCTTAAACAACATTCGGTGTATATTTATAGTAGCTGGTTAATATTTAAGTGTTGTTAATATTTAATTGCTATTTACTCGTAAGCCCATACGGCACTGCAGGCTTGACAGCAAGTCTGCATATCTCAGGTAAATTCACGAATCTTCTCTGTATCGTGGTCTAGTCTCAATGATGTCAACGGTCACCATGTCTATGTACACGTCTCAATGATGTCAACGGTCACCATGTCTATGTACACGTCTCAATGATGTTAACGGTCACCATGTCTATGTACACGTCTCAAAGATGTCAACGGTCACCATGTCTATGCACACGTCTCAATGATGTCGACGGTCACCATGTCTATGTACACGTCTCAATGATGTCAACATTTACCATGTCTATGCACACGTCTCAATTATGTCAACGGTCACCATGTCCATGTACACGTCTCAACGATGTCAACGGTCACCATGTCTAGGCACACGTCTCTCGTGTTGGCTCACATCCCCTAGCGGCTGGTGCTTGTATAATAAAGCCATCCAGAAAGACAGGCTTGACTCAGTCTTTTCCTGATACGCAACTCCAGACAAGACCAGGGTTTCAGGGTTGTCGTCTAGATCTAGGGGTTTCACTCGGTTTAGCCACTCTTTAGCCACTTCTTAGACCCACTCTTTAGAACTCGTCCTGAACTCTGTCTGGATTAGGTGACGTGCTATCGAACCTTGTAGGGTCGAGGCAGCAGTTGTCACTTACAGACCCCATAAATATAAATCAGGCTTCGATGGGAATCTAGTTTTGCTAGTGCCTTGGGCCTGCGACAAGACAAATCGGTGGCGTCGTGCCAATCTGCAACCCAATAGTAGTTTCCCCTAGCACCAACGTAGCCACCAGCAGATACTAAAATACTCTACTACACCACAACTCAAAACATTAAAGTAGCAAAGACCCTGCGGAAATGATACTTGAATCTAAGGCTGAGGATAATAATACAGTGTCAATTGTAAAGAGCGTTCGTTCTAAGTCTCAAGAATGTCCCCACCTACCATCGTGTCGAAGAAGGAATCCTTTCTTAGACACTCAGTCATCCAGTGGGGATGGTAAAGACACAGCCAGTTACTTTTTGTTTGCTGGATGATCTTGATCAAGGTAAAGGGTGCAACAACTGTAATGCCATTTATAATGATGGGTAAAAGTCTTCTTCAAAAGATACAGCAGTTGCGGGTATTGCATCTTAGGGCACATTCTATGGTTATACTGCACTGTGGTGGGCAGGAATTTTATGCTTGCGGTGTGTAGCAGCCATGACTACATGAATAACAAATTCTGAACTCACTCGTTGATTCCGCCGTTTTTCCTTTTATTGTCCATTGATGAAAACTTCGCAAATGGCACCTTTACAAGTTCACCATATGAAACCATTATACAGAGAACACCGAGAGGTTAAATAAAAAGTTTGTGTGACCTGTACGTGGCTGTGACGGTTGATCGAATGCCAGCCTAGCCACGTACCGAGGACATCACGTGATCTTAATTTATGCTCAATAGTTACCTGGGTGAAACAAAAAGAAAAGAAAATTAAACCTTAAGCTGGATTCGAACCCAGAACCCTTGAGGTTTTTGTCCAATGTTATACCCCTACACTATAGAGGCACTTTCATACTACCCTTCGATTGTTTGGGCATTTACACATCCCGGCCCCATAAATAACCCTATTGGTTATTTATCTGTAAATATAATATTAAATGCAAACAGTTAGGTGAGATGTAGTCATTACAGTAGCCCACATACTAAGTCAAAGTTTAGCTTGGTACTAGAGAAGCACAAACTGGCCTTCGAAATTCTGTATTCTGCGTTTTCAATGTGACTGCTCTGACGAAGCTTTTGTTGTCAGTTTCTACGGTTAATACTCTACCAAGCGACCAGCAATTCCTTGGCAGATATTCATCTTTAATCAGGACGATATCATCAACCTGAAGATTTCTGCTGAGATGTTGCCATTTCTGTCTTTGCTGCAATCTAAGGAGATACTCTTTTCTCCACCGTGACCAGAATTGGTTGGCTAGGTATTGCACTCGACGCCACCTTGCCTCATGTAGACGTCATCGCGTTGGAATACACCTGCAGGGGGAAGCGTTATAATTGATTTTCCTGTCAACAGATGACTGGGTGTAAGCGGTGCCAAGTCCTTTGGATCCCTGGAAGCTGCCGTCAAGGGCCGAAAATTCATAATTGATTCGACCTCACATGTCAGTGTATGGAAAGATTCGGGGGTCTAGACGTGTGCCGTGTTCTTGCAATAAGCCGTTCAGAATCCTTCGAACGCTGCGTATGAGACGTTCCCAGGAACCACCTATGTGACTGGCTCCAGGTGGATTGAAGATCCAGTCAACGCCGATTCCCCGTACTGGGTAGCCGTACTGTCTTGTGAGGTATAGCCTTACTGTGTCTTGGTCAATTTCCTTCAAGGCGCCACGTAGTTCTTTTCCCGCAGCTACAAAGTTGGTGCTATTGTCGCTATGTATCTGTTTACGTTACCGTGGCGCGCCACAAACCGGCATAGTGCGTGCAGAAAGGAATCGGTATCCAAACTGTTCGCAATCTCCAGGTGAACAGCGCGACTCACCAAGCATGTAAAGATCACTTTGTAACGTTCCACTTCCTTTCTGCTGTCTTTGATCAGAAATGGTCCAAAGTAATCGATGCCAGTGTAGCTGAATGGCGGCAGAGTATCATCGACGCCGCAATGTGGCAGATCCGACATCTTCTGACTCTGGACTGTATTTCGCCCTGCGACATTTAACACACGCGGCTATCACGTGGCGAACAGCTGAATTGCCCCCTGTAATCCAGTATTTCTCACGCAAACTGGAGAGTACATGATTACGTCCGGCGTGTCCAAGTTTAACATGTTCATGCCTTATGACAAGATCAGCCACATTGTGTTTTCTGGGTAGAATAACTGGATGCTTGACATCTTGCTGGAGCTTCGCACGACGTAGACGTCCGCCTACTTTCAAGATATTGTTTTCTAAGAAAGGATTCAGAGAGAAAAGTGAACTTGACTTGGTGACTGTTGAGTGCAATACCCGGCCCTGTGCATCCGTCACGTTCTCACATGTAGGTACGGAAAGCTGCTTCACTTCCTGCGGAAACATCTTGCCATGCATCCACTGGAATATGGCCGTTTCAGCTTCACGTATATCGTTGCATGAAAGCTGGTAATCTGAGCCGTCGGGGCAGGTTTCTTTTCGTCGTGCAACTCCATCTTTCAAGATCGTTTTTACTTTGAGGTTGACGGCAGCCGCTCTTCTCAACTTGTACCAGTCCGAGAAGTATTTCAGCAGGCATGACGTCATATCATTCCCATCATCTCTCTGTGTTGCGTAGACGTCGGTACAGGCGACCTTGCTTTCTGAAGTGGTCGTGCCCGTGTCCGTTGTTCCTGCAGGTATATCCCATTGCCAGGTACTTGCATAGGTCTTTAGGAAACCTGGTCCAGAGATCCATTGTGATTTGATCAGGAATTTGTAGAAGGTAAGACCACATGACGCTTCGTCTGCTGGGTTCATGCTGCAAGGTCCATAACGCCACTGTCGTGGATGAGAGTATTGACGTATTACGTTTACCCGATTGGTCACGAATATTGGATATATTTCGTGTTCGTTTGCGATGTACTGCAATACAGTGGAGGAGTCTGTATGATATACAGTTGGGATGTCATCACTGAGCTCATGTTTCATCATTTCCGCCAAACGCACGGATGTAACAGCGGCTGTGAGTTTTAGTCTGGGTATAGAGGTCGACTTCAGAGGTGCAACCCTGGACTTCCCTATTAGGAATGCAACATGATATTGGTCGCTGTCGTATTGTAGATGCAAGTAGACTACCGAGCCGTAGCCTTGATTACTGGCATCAGAAAAAGCGTGAAGCTACTTGGAAGTGCAGCTGAAATCTTGCGGTTTCAGACATCTATCGATGGAGAGATTCTTGATGCGAATAAGGTCAGAAACCCACTTTTCCCATTTGGAGTGGACGGCAGTTGGAATGTCATCATCCCACCCTGTATCCCGGTTTCTACACAGGTCTTGCATGATCCTTTTAGCCGGTAAGATAACTGGAGCCACAAATCCGAGAGGATCATACAACGATGACGTCATGGAGAGAATTCCACGTCATGTGGTAGGCTTCTCCTTACTGGTGATGGTAAATTGGAAAACGTCATGCTCTATATCCCATTGGATTCCCAATGCGGGCTCAATAGCCAGCCCATCGTGGTGTATGTCCCGTGCTGCCATTTCCTTGGACTGTTCGGTAGGTGGGATGCTACTTATGACGTCATAGTTGTTGCTCATATACTTCGTGAGACGGAAGCCATTATTGCTACAGGTCTGTCGGAGATTGTCAATCAAAGCCACTGCTTGCGGTGTAGATTCCACAGACTTGAGGCAATCATCTACATTGAAGTTGCCGTGTATTGTCTCGGTAACTGCAGGATTTCCTGACGTATTTCCTGCCATTATAAGAGCAAGGTTAGGAATACTTGGCGAAGAGACTGCTCCGAAAAGATGCACGTTCATTTGGTATTCTTCTGAAGCCCGTGTTAGATCGCCATCACTCCACCACCAGAAACGCAGGAAATTTCTCTGGTCCAGTCGAATATGTACTTGAAGGAACATGCTTTGGATGTCAGCCATGAAAGCTACATATTCTGTCCTGAAGTGCGACAAGACACCGATCAAAGTGTTGGTCATATCCTGACCCTGAATGAGCTTCTCGTTTATCGATGTCCCAGAAAATTTCGCGCTGCACTCAAAGATGACTCTTATTTTTTCTGGTTTGTGAGGATGGTAGATTCCATGGTGAGGTAGATACCAGACTTTGCCAGTGTTGACATGGAGACCTCCTTCTGGAACCTTTGCAGCGTAGCCACATTCCAGAATCTTGTTCATGAAGTCGACATAATCTGAGTAGTATTTGGAATCTCTTAGCATTTTCTTCTTTTGATGCAGCGCCCTCTTTAGTACAGCCATCTTGTTGTCCGGCATCATTACATCTTCATCAGGGAAAGGCAAAGAAAATGTGTAATGGCCGTCGTGAAACTTCTTTCCTGCTTCAGCAACTCTAAGGAACTTGCGATCTTCTCTAGAGAGATCCCGTTCTCCTGGATATGTTTCGGTTTTGCAGTCTTGGAAATCTAGTAGCTTCTTAACTGCAGCAGGACCCATGACCTCTCTATATCGTTCAGTCTCCTGAATCTAGACCCTGTTACACGTTACTTCTTCTGGACAGGAAGTACAGACTTTCAGAGGGCCGTATAGTGGCTGACCCTGTGCTGTCATCACTGGCCATTTCTGAGTCAGAGGACAGCGTCCAAGGTTGTCGTTTGGATTGACCTGAACGACTCCTGGATCGTGACTGAGAGCAAACTCTGGGTCCAGCATACTTAGGAGTGGTCACTTTGGGTTTACTGTGAGCTTCCACGCCCGTCTGCTTCTGGGTCTGGGTCAGTTCTGTTGGTAGACAGGCCTTTCCTCCTTAGCCCTGTTTAGGAGAGACTTCTCCCACTGCAGGATCACTCCCATGGCTCCTGGAGCGACTCTTACCTAGTTTAAAGCCTTGGTAGAAGGCTTCTTCTCTTTGGTCTTCTTTGATTCGGTCGAAGAACCCCACGAGGGATCCCTCACCCGGATAGGTAACCCATTTGGCCCTATCTTATAGAAGTCCTCAGAGGGACAGTCCTTCGCGAAATGGCCGTATCCTTTGCATCTGTAGCACTGCATTGGCCCATCTCGACTATGGGACCGTCCTTCTGCAGAAGAAGATTGGCCACGCCACCCTTCTCTG
>JAAUYG010194811.1_pt1 | contig 15604 bp, 16 predicted proteins | sample 7278091 | NCBI WGS metagenome assembly JAAUYG01 (sample SAMN14350201, study PRJNA611818) | marine sediment metagenome | isolation source: surface marine sediment (0.6m) | place: French Polynesia: Moorea | collected 2018-08 | reverse complement strand
TCTTCATTTTCTTTCGCGTGAAAGAAAACGAAGCAAAAGAAAACGCCCGCGCCCCGCTTGTCCCTGCGCGTCGGTGATGAGATCGGAAAAAGCTTGTCGGCCTGTTTGAGCGAAGCGAGTTCCGACAAGCGCCGATCTTATCACCGACGCGCAGGGACAAGCGGGGCGCGGGCGTTTTCTTTTGCTTCGTTTTCTTTCACGCGAAAGAAAATGAAGAAATCCTGACCTAATCGTGCAGCAGTGCTTCCCCTGATCTGCCACCAAGTGGGGCGGATATATAAAAACCCAATTCTCAATTGAATTTCGGGGGTAGTAATTTCATTATTCCGAACCATTGTTTTCAATGTGGAGTATGGCATTTATCTCCACAAGAAAGGCAAACACCTCATACAAAATACCGACATTGCAGGGGCTTTGATGGAAAATACAAGAATCTTTACGTTTCGGAAACTTGTGCTAACAGGAGAGCAGTCATTTTGAAAAAGGAAAAAGATATTTCCCTAAGGGTCTATAGATGTCCTTATACTAATGGTTGACATCTAACGAAGGGGTGACATCGAAGAGCAGAATGCTGTTGCAGCGTTGGTCTTATTTTGCCGCCATCATTAATTGAATCGTCGAACTGTATCGAAGGCTTGCTAGCAAGGCTTCAACGATTTCACTGCCTATCCCTGAATCAGTGATGAAAATCGTGAACAGGTATCAGGCGTCTGCCTTTAGAGCATGATAGCGGATCAGCCCCTCCTGGGCCACGGTGGCCACCAGTCGGCCGCTGCGGGTGAAGATCTTGCCGAGATTCAAACCGCGCGCCTTGAAGGCGTTGGGGCTTTCCATGGCATAGAGCAGCCAGTCGTCCATACGGAAATCCCGGTGAAACCACATGGCATGGTCCAGGCTGGCCACCTGCATCTCGGATTCCCAGTAGGTATGGCCGTGGGGATAGAGGGACGTGGCCACGAGGTTGAAATCCGAGGCGTAGGCCAGCATGTACTGGTGAGCCGCCACATCGTCCGGCATGCGGTCGATGGCCTTGAACCAGACGTATTTCTGGGGTGCCATCTTCTGCGGGGCAAAGGGATCCACCGGGTTGACCTGGCGGATTTCGATCGGCTTGGCGCACAGAATCTTCTCGCGGATGCCCGGGGGGATGCGGTCGGCGAACCGGCGGGCCATCTCGATGTCCGGCTCCAGCTCCTCGGGGCCGGGCACGCGGGGAGCTTCAGCCTGGTGGTCGAAGCCCGGTTCATCGATCTGAAACGACACCGACATGAAAAAAATGGCCCGACCGTTTTGAACCGCCACCACCCGGCGGGTGGTGAAGCTCTTTCCGTCGCGGATGCAGTCCACGGTGTAGACAATGGGCCTGGTGGCCACGCCCGGGCGCATAAAATAGGCATGCAGGCTGTGGGCCCGGCGCTCGGTGGTTACGGTCTGGGAGGCCGCCGAAAGGGCCTGTCCCAGCACCTGGCCGCCGAATACGTTGCCGAAGCCCAGGTCCTGGCTTGGTCCCCGGAAAATATTCTGCTCGATCATCTCGAGCTTGAGCAGTTTCAACAGTTCTTCCAGCACGTTGCCTTGGACACACACCGACATGGCAGAGCCTCCGGAATCTCATCGGGTCAAACCCGATGGGACTGTATGGATTAAGGGATAGCCGCAGAATGGGTTTTCGAGCGGGCAGCGCCACGCGCTTTTAGCGCATTTGCAACCCGGTGTCAAAAATTCGGCGTTATCAGCCGGCGGCCGCTGGGGCCCCGCAGGCAACTGGATAATCCCCTGCCACCCGGGCAGGCCTGTCACCCTATCACCCCTGGTAGATCTGGGTGACGAGATCGGCCATTTCACCGCCCAGGCCGTTTTCCGCCAGCAAGGCGGCGATCGCGCGGATGTCTTCGGCGGAACCGACGACAACCCCGTGGCCGCCCTGGCGACGGGACACGGTATAGCGGCGGGCCGCCAGAAGTTCGAGGGCGGCATCGCAATCACTGACCCGCAGCCCCATGACGGAGTAGTCGTTCATATAGAAGATGGGCAGCGGTCCCGCCGGCGTTGCGGCCGTCCCCGCGTCGCGTATTTCCGGCCTGGAGACAATGGGAAGAAAAGGCATCGGCACCTCCGTGCGGCTTTGCGCGGCTGCCGGTTCAGTGGGATCGGCCCTGGTCACCGGGCCTTCATCTGGTATATAGGGACCAAACCACCTTCCGGCAACCATAAACCGGGTGCCGGGACTGGGACCATCCGTCAGTATAGGGGCAATGATGGCCATCACCCAGATCGACGAGTGCCTGACCACCCGCGACGGTCGCCTCTTCATCGAAGGCTGCGATACGGTCGCGCTGGCCCGGCGTTTCGGCACCCCGCTTTTCGTTATTTCCGAAAACCAGCTGAGGCGCAACACCCGGCGCTTTCAGCAGGCGTTTGCCGAGGCCTGGCCCGACGGCGCGGTGGAGGTGCTACCCGCCATCAAGGCCAACTGGATTCTGGCCACGCGCCTGATCCTCAGCCAGGAAGGCGCCGGGGCCGACATCTACTCCGAGGGCGAGTTGCAGGCGGCCCTGAATGCGGGTGTGGCCCCCGGCAAGATCTCGGTCAACGGCGGGGGCAAGCCGGATGCCCTGATCGAAAAGTGTGTCCGGGCCGGGGTCCGCATCACGGTGGAGGACCTGGACGAACCTGGCCGGATCGACCGGATCGCCCTGCGGCTGGGGACCCGCGCACGCATCCGCTTTCGGGTCAAACCCAGCTTTCCCAACCTGTGGCGGCCCACCGATTTCGCCCAGGAAAAGGTGTCCATCGATCTGGGCCTCCAAACCTATAAATCCGGCATCCCGGCCCAGTACTTGCCCGAATTGGGCCGGGAGGTGCTGCAACGGGCCAACCTTGACATGGTGGGCATCCATTTTCACGCCGGGCGCCACCACGCCAGCCTGTGGTACTGGCGCGGGCTGATGAAACGCTACGCCCGCCTCACGGCCGAACTGGCACGGGAATGGGGCGGCTGGCGCCCGCGCGAAATCGATATCGGCGGCGGCTTCGCGCTCCACCGCGACCCCCACAACAAACTCGGACTGCGCCGCGACGTGGTCGAAACCTGGCTCACCTGGCCGTTGGCCTGCCTGCTGCAGCTGCTGCCGCCGGCCCGCCGCTACGCCCTGATGCGCCGGTTCGTGGGCTTATTCACCAAGACACCCAGCCGCCGGCGGGCACCCGCGATCGAAGCCTATGGCCGGGCCGCCGCCGGCACCCTGCGGCGCGAACTCCGTCGGGCGGGCGTCGACACCGCCGGGGTCAGGCTTCAGCTCGAACCGGGCCGCGGTCTCTACGGCAACGCCGGTATCCACCTCACCCGCGTCAAGCAGTTCAAACAGCAGACCGAGCCCCTGCCCATGAACTGGGTGCTGACCGACACCACCTATTTCTTCCTGAGCGGCGGGGTCTACGAGTATCAGTTCGGGCATTTCATCTTTGCCAACCGGACCGACGATCCGCCCGAACACGTGGCCGACGTGGTGGGCCACTCCTGCATGGCCGACCGCATCCTGCCCTTTGTCCGGGTGCCGGCGGTGGCGCCCGGCGACATCGTGGCACTTTTGGACATGGGGGCCTACCAGGAGGTTTCAGCCAGTAATTTCAACGCCCTGCCGCGACCGGCCACCGTTCTGGTCGAAGGCTCGCGGGCCGAGGTCATCCGTCGGGCCGAAACTCTGGAGGATGTCTTCCGCCGCGACATCATCCCGGAACGCCTGCGGTTGCAGGGCCAGGCGGCCGTCTGAAAACCGACCGCGCCTGACGCCATCCTCAAAGCATCGCCACCCGTGTCGCGCAACGGAAGCTGAATTGGCCATTGACAATCCGATAAATAGTTTTATAATTGGATATATGTCGAATAATAAAAACATACAGTTTGATCGCTTCGCCGATATTTTCAAGGCCCTCTCGAATCCCAATCGCCTGAAAATCTTCCAGCGCCTGGCCAGCTGTTGCAGGCCCGGAACCATCAGCGTCATTGACGCTTGCGAAACCGCTTGCGTAGGTGATCTGGGCCGCGAGCTCGATATTGTCGCCTCGACCGTCTCGCACCACATCAAGGAGCTGCGCCAGGCCGGGCTGATTCGCACCCGCCGGCGCGGCCAGAAAATCGAGTGTTGGATCGATCCCGAGATCGTGGACCAGTTGCGGCGTTTCTTTTCATTCTGACGGTAGGTGTTTTTTTGAATTAATACTTCGATAGTTTTCGAAAAATTAAAATGCTTCGTTTGCAAACTCTATCCCTTTCAGGCCGATCTGGCCGTCTGTGCCTGAAGACCGGAATCATTCAAGGAGGCAATATGTCATCGAATAATTCGACCGAGATAAGGAAAATGGTTCGCGACCAGTACGGGCAGGTAGCCCTGGGCCGGGGTTCCTGCTGCGGGGGCCCGGAGGCGCGCCCGAGCGGATGCGGTGCTGAGCCCGGCGATCAACACCAGTCCCGCGCCATGGGCTACTCGGAACAGCAGATGGCCGATGTGCCCGAAGGCGCCAACCTCGGCCTGGGCTGCGGCAACCCGGTGGCCCTGGCCGCCCTCGAGAAAGGTCAGACCGTTCTCGACCTGGGGGCCGGGGCGGGTTTCGACTGCTTTCTGGCCGCCCGGGCCGTGGGCCCGGAAGGTCGCGTCATCGGTGTGGACATGACGGCGGAAATGCTCGACCAAGCGCGCCGCAACGCCGAAGCGGGCGGCTATGCGAACGTGGAGTTCCGGCTAGGGGAAATCGAGCACCTGCCGGTGGCCGATGCGGCCGTGGATGTCGTCATTTCCAATTGCGTGATCAACCTCTCGCCGGACAAACCCCGGGTATTTGCCGAGGCCCTGCGGGTGCTGCGCCCCGGCGGGCGGCTGATGATCGCCGACATAGTGCTCCTCAACCCCTTGCCCGACGCCCTGCGCGAATCGGTGTCGGCCTATGTGGGTTGTGTGGCCGGAGCGGTGCTGCGGGAGGATTATCTGGACATGCTGCGCGCGACCGGATTCGAGGATATCGCCATTGAGAACCAGTCCGCCTTCGCGGAGAACCTTCCGCTCAACGATCCCTTCGTGCAGTCGATTCTGAAAGAAGCCCGCCTCACGCCCGAACAAGCCGTCGATGCCGGCCGTTCGGTCGTGAGTATCCAGGTGAGCGCCCGCAAAACCGCTTAGGCCTGTCGGCCCTTTCGGCCGGTGGATCCGCGGCCGGCGGCTGATGTCCTAACAGGCTGATGCAAAACGATTGCACTCGACCATACGGGCCTAGAATCCTCCTCCAATGGCGCATTGATTGCACCTAAACGACGCTCTTTCATCAGATTTTAAACTGTCTGGCCTGCGCTCATCGCGTTATTCAACCGCCCGTCAAGCAAAAGGAGGTATTCATGCAAAAGCTTGCCCCCTCCGCCACGCCTGTTCGTATTCCTCAAGGAAACCGCTGGATCGGCGACGTCGCCCGGGCCGCCCGGGCCTACAAGACAAGCGCCGCAAGCTGCACCCAGTCCATCGTGGCCGCGTTTCTCGATGCTCTGGGCTGGCACGAACCCATGGTACTGCGGGCGTCTACGGCTTTCACGGCCGGCATGTTCAGTTCGCTGACCTGCGGCATCCATGCCGGCGGCATGATCATCGTAGGACTGGTGGCGGGAAGAGAGGATATCACCGACGGTCTGGACGGCCTCCTGCCGTCGGTCCAGCCGGCCCAGAAAATCGTGCGCCGCCTCGACCGCCGAATCGGCGGCCATGACTGCCGGCAGTTAACCGGCGTGGATTTCACCGATCTCGAACAGGCCATGGCCTACCATGGATCGGCCGCGGCCGAAGCCTGCACCCGCAGAATCCATGACGGCGCCGAGGAAATCGCCCTGGTGCTCAAGGAATTGGATGCGGCCGGGGAGTTGATCATAAGGCCAAGACCGGCCTGAAAACGGACCGGCGGACGTGGGATCGGTGTCAGGTCATGGCCGGCGTTGCAAGCGGCTCCCGAGCCTCGCCGTCAAATCCGGTCCGGATCGAATCCCATGGCCGCGACGGTCTCCCGATCGCCGGGGCGGTCGCGCTTCAGGAGGTGACGGGCAATGGCCAGACGCTCATCACGGGTCTTGTTCTGGGCCAGATCGCATTTGCCCGTCATGTGGCGGGGCTTGATTTCCACCACGGCGCAGGCCCTGCAGGCCGGCATGGCCCCGTCCACCGGAGCAAAGGCGCGGCCGGGTTCGTGCTTGGCCACCAAGGCGTTCAGGGCGGCCGCCTTTTGCTCCCCATCCGGCAGCACGCGGGCCTCGCCGCGAATGATCACGCTGTGGTAAAACTGGTGCAGTTTGCAGGCTCCCCCGTCCGGGTTGGCGTCCAGGTCGATGTAGGCCAGGGGTAGATCCACCTCGAAACACACCCGGGGATCGCGGGCGATGTTGTCCAGTTTCTCTCCCTTGAGCGCGCAGTGGAAATAGATGCAGGCCCGATCATAGACGAAATTGACCGGGGTCACATAGGGGTAGCCGTCAGGCCCGACGGTAGCCATCCGGCCGATCCGGGCGGCCGTCAGAATGGCCTCCAGTTCGGCCGGGTCGGTGATTTCGCAATGTCGGCGTCGCATGCTGTTGTCACTTTCGCGGGGGTCGTCGTGACGGGCCCGGACGATGTCCACAGGAGGCGGGCCCGTTTCAGCCGTCGCGCATACCCCAACCAGGCGCCGTTCGTCAATGCCCTCCCCGGGCAGCCGGCGGACACCGGTCGCCGCCGTGCCATGCAAATTCCCGATCCGTGCTTATGGTACAACGTATCAACCCGATGACAGCCGGCCTTACGCGGCCGATGCCAAACGGCGATATGGAAATTCAAAATGGTCAACCGTGATTTTTATGACTGCATCATCATTGGCGGCGGCCCGGGGGGCATGTCGGCCGCCATCTACGCCCTGCGGGCCTCGATACGCACGGTCCTGATCGAACGCGGGGTGCCTGGCGGTCAGGTGACCCTATCCGACGAAGTCGAGAACTACCCCGCCCTGGGAAGCATCAGCGGTGCCGAACTCGCACAAAAATTCGCCCTGCACGCCCAGGACTACAACCTCGAAATCGTATCCCAGGAAGTCAGCGAGCTTGTCCCCGGTCTAGCGCATCACACGGTCCGTCTGGCCGACGGTGAAACCCTGAAGACCCATGCCGTCATCGTCGCCACCGGGGGCAGCCCGCGCAAACTGATGGTGCCTGGCGAGGATGCGTATTACGGCAAAGGCGTCAGCTATTGCGCGGTCTGCGACGGATTTTTCTTCCGCAACAAAACCGTGGCGGTGGTCGGCGGCGGCGACAGCGCCGCCGAGGAAAGCCTCTATCTTGCAAGGTTGGCCAGCAAGGTCTATGTGGTTCACCGTCGCGACAAGCTGCGCGCCAGCATGATCCTGCAGCAGCGGATGCTCGCCGATCCCAAAATCGAAATTCTGTGGAACACGACGGTCGAAGCCATTCTGGCCGAGAATGACGGCGTGGCGGCCGTCAACCTGAAGGACACCCTCTCCGGCGAAACACGCCGCCTATCCACTGAAGGGGTGTTCGTCTTTATCGGTTTCGACCCCAACAACGCACTCGTGCCCGCCGGCGTGAAGGTGAATGCCGACGGCTATGTGTGCACGGATGACAAGTGCGAAACCGCCATACCGGGTATCTACGCCATCGGCGATCTGCGCGAAAAATACGCCCGCCAGATCGTGGTGGCGGCCGGGGACGGATGCACCGCCGCATTGGCGGCCGCCCATTTCGTCGAAATGCGGCGATCACGCGAGATGTGAAGGCCGAATCCCGCCCATGACCGACCGCTCCCCACTCGGGCGGGCCCGCGCCCTGGTTAGCCGCCACGGCCGGGCGGCAACCTGCTGGCAGGTGCTGAACCCGGCGCTCTCCCGATGGAACGCCCCCGGAGGTTCCGGCGTCGTCGGATATCAAACCGAAGGGCGTGTACGTGTCGTCGCGGGTGAACCGGTCTGCGCACCGCAAAGCTTGGTGACCGTCTGCCGGGCCTTCGAGCAGGACGCCCTGGCGTCCGGCCGGCGGGTATGCTATCTGGCGGCCGAAGAGCCGACGGTTCGGGCCCTGGCCGCATTCGACGGTTACAACGCGGTGCCGATCGGCGCCCAGCCCGTGTGGCGGCCGGAGGCGCTAGCCGCGGTCTTCCGGGAAGACAGGTCCCTGCGCTATCAACTCAACCGGGCCCGTCACAAGGGATTGACCGTCGCGGAATGGCCGATTAACCAGAGCGCCCACCCCGGTTTGCACCAGTGCCTGAAGGACTGGCTGGCAGCCAAAGCCCTGCCGGCGCTGGGTTTTATGACCGACCCCCATCTGCTCGCCCACATGGCGGGCCGCAGGCTGTGGGTGGCGGAGCAGGAGGGATGGCCCGTGGGCTATGCCATACTCTCACCGGTGCCGGCACGTGGCGGATGGCTCGTGGAGCAGATCGTACGCGGCCGCGATGCCCCCAATGGCGCTGCCGAAAATATCGTATCCACCGCCGCCCTGAAGCTGGCGGCCGAAGGGAGCCGGTTTGTCACCCTGGGGGCGGCGCCGCTCTCCCGGCACGGGCCACCGTTGGGCCGTAGGCACCCGTTGTGGCTGCGCACCGTCACGGCCTGGATGCGGGCTCATGGCACGCGGTTTTACAATTTCCGGGGACTCGAGCATTTCAAGGGCAAGTTCCGCCCTCAGCGTTGGGAGCCGGTTTATGCCGTTGCCACCGAATCAAGAATCAGGCCGGCAACCCTTTACGCCGTGGTGAGTGCCTTCACGAAGCGACCGCCGCTTATGGCTGTGCTGCAAGCGATGGGAAGTGGACTTGGGGTTGAATTCAAACATCTGGCAGGGGGCCTTCTGGAAAAAGCGAAACACTCTGGTCGCCATCGTGACACGGCTTCCCGCGTAACACGGCGGCGTTGATTGCGTGAGACGGCATTAAATCGCCAAGAGCGCTAAAGCATTTGGGTGATGGCGCTTGGCGCCGGGCATGAAATCGCGGCGGACAAACCCCATACAGATTTACGCGTGGATACTGCCGCACGGATCGACGAATGAATCCTTAGCGCTTGCGTGAACCGCTTGTTGCTTTTTCTGTTCCATTGCTGGCTGCCATTGGCAAGGGTCTTGCATCTATATAGCTTCTTGGCGGATTGATATCAAAATTAGAAATTATATTAAATAAAAACAATGCCTTATATGATACAGAACCAGGCGGACATTCCGTCATCTTTATACAAAAAGCTACATCCTGCGATATTTTTAATCCTCATCCTGTCGTTGACGGGGTGTGCGAATATGCAGGGATACTGGCCCAAATCGCTGCCGTTTCCAGGCTACCCCGCCGATCAGGTCGAGCGCAATGACTTCAGCTTCTCTGAAAACGATGACGTTATCGGCCGGATGGCGAGCATGAAACTGAATAGGGGGGATACGCTGCCGGATATAGCGCGGCACTTCAGCCTCGGCGTAAATACCGTCGCTGCCGCCAATCCGGAAGTCGACATGTGGGTGCCCAAGGCCGGCGAGCGTATCATCCTGCCGCTGAGCTTCATATTGCCCGATACCCATCGAACAGGTATCGTGATCAACTTAGGGGCGATGCGGCTCTTTCACTTCAACGCCAATGGCGACCGGTTGGACGTTTCGACCTACCCGGTCGGTGTCGGCACCGCCGATCGTCCCACCCCCATGGGTAAAATGTACATCAGCCGCAAAAAATTCCGGCCGACCTGGTATGTCCCCGCCTCGATTGCGGCCGATCACCGCAAAAAGGGCGATCCCCTGCCGTCGCAGGTACCCCCGGGACCGCTGAATCCCCTGGGAGAGCACGCGCTGTATCTAAGCCGGGTAACCTATCTCATCCATGGCACGAACAAGCCGGCCAGCGTCGGCCTCAGGGCAACCAACGGTTGTATCCGGCTCTATCCGGAGGACATCGAGCGTCTTTTCGAGAATACGCCGGTGAAAACACCGGTTAAAATCGTCAACCAGCCGTATCTCGCCGGCCAGCGTAACGGCGTCGTCTACCTGGAGGCCCATCTGCCCTTTGAGGAGTCAGGCACGGCCAACTGGAAGAAGACATACGCCAAATTGAAGAAGCTCGAAAAACGATCGGGACGTGCGCTCGACTGGAAAAAGATAAAGGACGTCGTGATCCAGGCCCGCGGGTATCCCGTACCGGTTACCGCGATCACGCCCGGAAGCAATATCCATATCGCCGAACCCATAAAAATCTGGCATCCGCGCAAGCTGTATGGCCAGCCGCAAGTACCGGCGTTCACGACGGACGCCTGGTATGTTCTGGCGGCGACGATGCAGGACAAGATCGACGCCGAACGGCTCGCGGCCATCATCAACCATCAGGGCCCCCCCATCCCTGCAAGGGTGTTGACCAAGGGGAACCGCCACCGTGTGCTGGCCGGGCCTTTTGAAAACCGCCGCGCAGCCAAAAAGGCGGCCAAACGCCTGCGGATCGATCTGGAATTGGACGGTGTCGTGTTTGAAAGCTGAGCGGCGGCCACGAGCCTCGCGAGCGCCGGCAGGACAAGGCGATATCCGACGCGCACGCGCCGTACTATATAGAACGTATCTCAAAGTTAAGATTAGTGAACCTGGCAAGGCGTGAGGCGGCCAAAAAAGCGGCGCATACAATCAGTATGTGCAGGTTCGCAGGGCAGGGAGCCTGCGGCTCTGCCAAGAGTGGGATCACGATGCACCGCCTGATCAAAAGATCGATGCTGAATCCCGCAACGCGGGTAACGCCGCCAGGGGCGCTTAGATTATTTTGGAGATACGTTCCAACGAATGCACCTCTGATGGAGGATTACAAAGCTTGTTGCCAGGCGCAGCCGTTTTCAGCCACCGATTGAAAGGGGTACAAGCTTTTGGGTCTGCCCGCTCGTTGCCGAAGAACCATCAGGCGGCGTCGGGCGGAGGGAGACATGTGCTGTTAGGACAAGGTAAACGGGACGGAAAGGAGGGAGTGACATGTTGAGAAATGGATTGGTGTTGATCACCATGGTGTTGGCGCTCGCTATTGCGATCGGAGGATGTGCGACCAAAGGCGATCTCGAGGAAGCTCAGGCCCGGGAAAAGGCCATTGCGGCCAAGGCGGACCAGGCGGCCCAGGATGCCGAAGAGGCCAAGATGGCCGCCGATGAGGCCATCATGAAGGCCAATGAAGCCGTCGCCCGGGCCGAAGAGGCCGAAAAGAGGGCGCTCGAAAGGGAACGCATAGCCGAGGAAAAAGAAAGAATGGCCGAGGAAAAAGCCAAAAAAGCTGACGAAATCTTCCAGCAATCCATGAAGAAGTGAATCCGACGGACGTGGCCCGGCCTGCGGACCGGCCACGTCCTTCCGCTGAGGCCGGACGGTTGGTTGTTTCGGCGTGTCAAAGGCCGTTCTTCGATGGCACGGCCGCAGGTTGTCTGGCATGAATGAGCCGATAGGGGTCGGGACCAATTTTGCGTTACTTTCATAATACAGCAGCAGACCGCAGCAAATGTCCGGGCAATTGGCCAAGAGGCGTCTGCCCGCTCATAGGCCTCATCGCCGTCGGCTTAATGATCTCCGCCGTTTTTCTCGGCGGTTGCAGCCATACCGATGAGGGCACCCTTTCGCAGGAGGCCAATCATTTTTTCAACCAGGGAAACTACGGTGCCGCCCTGGACCGTTACGAGCAGCTTATCGCGCACCATCCGGAAGTCGCGGACCGTGTTCTCTTCGAGATGGGCGTGACCTTGGCCTATCCCCGCAACGCGCACAAAGACTACCACAAAGCGCTTGAATGCTTCGAAAAAGTTGTAGCGGACCACCCGGAGAGCACATACAGGCACGACAGTCAGATGATGATCCTCCACATCCACAATGTGGTCCTCAAAGATCGTCGCATCGAAGCGCAGCAAAAAGAGCTTGAGATATCCCGGCAGGCCTTGGCGCACCGCACGGACGAGGTGGCCAACCTGCGAGATAAGGTTGAAACGCTCGAGGCCAAGGTCTTTGCTTTAAGAACCGAACCGGCCGACAGGGTCTTGATTGAAAAAAAGGCGCGGCGACTGACCTTACTTACCAAGGGCGAGGTGATTAAGACGTACAAGATCGCGCTGGGAGGCAATCCGGTAGGGCCGAAAGAAAGGCAAGGCGACAACAAGACCCCGGAAGGGATCTACACGATCGATTCACGCAACGGCAACAGCGGCTATCACCTGGCACTTCACATATCCTACCCCAACGAAGATGACAAACGGCGGGCCCAGGAACTCGGTGCCCCCACAGGCGGCGACATCATGATCCACGGCATCAAGAATGGTTTCGGACCGCTCGGTAGCGCACACGCCGAGAAAGACTGGACCGAGGGGTGTATCGCGGTGACCAATCAGGAAATGGAGGAGATCTACAAATTCGTGCCCAACGGCACCATTGTGGAGATCAGGCCTTAACCCCCCGTCATTCGCGCCGCCTGCAAAGAATCCGTCCCCTGCCGGCGTGAGAGATCTTCCTCACGCGCCAATCACCTCTTGTTGCCTATATAAATAATTTCATTCGTTATGGTTCCATCTTGTTCGTGATAATCGATCGCAAATCGCTTGATGACAGACAAGGCTTGTTGATCTAATATTCCCAATACGTCTTCTTCAGGATGGGAAAAGATAAATAGTTCATCGTTATGCGTGAAAGATTGCTGCGCATACCCTTTTCCGGTTCCCTCGATATAACTTATGTAGTAGTGTCCGTTTGGCTTCAAGCTCTTTTTAATGGTTTGCATGACATGCGCCGTAGCTTCCAAATCGAGATAGGGGATTCCGAACGCACATATTACGCAGTCAAATTTGGTGTCAAATCCTATTTCACAGATATCCTTTAGTATAAACGCCCCATCTTTGATTCGCGCCTTTGCCAGTTCGATCATTTCTTCGGATATGTCGACACCGGTTATGCGCAAGTCAGGTTTATATTGTTTGAGATAAAATGACACGTTGCCGGGGCCACATGCCAAATCTAAAACAGCAGCGCCATCTTGGATCTTCTCGAGCAGATAATCGTAGGACGCGTTGTATATTTCAAGGCTTGCGATTTTTTCATCGAATTCCTTGGCATATTTTCGATACACGCTTTTTATGTTTGCTTTGATCGTTTTTTTCATCTTTTCCAGCCACTCAAGCTCCATTTCACCAGAGAGCTTTTTTAGCCGCCATTTTATTTCGTCCATCGATTGAGTTAAGCAACGCGGATTCTTAGGCGCCTGGTTCACCGACAGGTACTTCGAGGCGCTTATTTTCTGGCCTTGCTTGAGTTTAAAAAGCCAATCTGTCCCTTCTTCCCAGCTTTCGGCGTCTCAATCAGATTTCGTATTTCCTTGATCAGTTCCATTAATATCTCGTCGTGGTCGCTAACACGGTGCTCCAGCTCATTGACTTTACGCGCTAGCTTTTCATTTTTCAGGGCCATCCCACGCAAACGAACAAAGGCCCTTATGATGAACACGCTCATTTTATTGGCTTGGTCTGAATTTAGAACATTGGCCGCCTGCAAAGCACCGTGTTCAGTAAAAACCAATGGCGGTTTTCGACGTCCGCCCCATCCTGAACTTGATGTCGCAATTTGCGACTTCAAGTTTGAGAATTCCTCTTTTGTCAGCTGGAACATAAAATCATCTGGGAATTTATTGATGTTCCTCCGCACCTGCTCGTTGAGTCTTCGGGTTTCAACGCCATATAATCTTGCAAGATCAGAATCCAAGATAACTTTTTCGTCTCGGATTACCATAATGAATTGTAGTATCCGTTCTTCAGGTACAATTTCATTTGGCTTTTTAGGCATCTTTATAAATCCTTATACATATCGGGGAACACCAAAGTTCACAGGCTGTGATGAAGCGAAGCGGAATCCCGTCCGAGTTGAACGTTTGGTTCGGCGTTTCAGTTCTTAGTTAGGACCTCAACAAACTTTCTATCGAGCCCGTTTTCACTGGAAACAGGAAAAGAGACTTCCATTCCCGCGTATGTGGTCACATAAACATTCGTATCGTTCCAGAATGAGTCGTCATACTCAACATCCACGGAATCGATTTGATCAAGAGGAATAATAATCTCTGGCGCTTCCCAAGCATTTGAATACAGTACCAAGTTTCTTTCCGTTACAAAATATAGACCCGAAGTAATATCAAACATTGCGTCTGTGTAAAAGTATATAATTTGTTCATCTTTCTCTATAAGATTTAGAGACCTAATCTCTTCCATAAATTTTCCAGGTATTTGGCGACCAGTATAGACAGATGTTTCAGGAACATTCTCTCCAATTATTGCAACCACTATCGCCAGCACCACGAAAATCGTTATACAGACAGCCACCACTTTCTTTACGGCATTGAGTACCCCTCTCTTCCCTGTTGAAACGCTTGGCTGCGGCGAAGGGATCGCGTCGGCATCAACCCGTAGATTCTCAGCGGCAGAATATGTTGTAGCAGTATATTTTTCTATGGTTTTAAATACACTAATTCTATCGGTTTTCTTGAATAACATTAAAAACAGTGGAATAATTTCGCCGTTGATACAGATTTTATAATCGTTCTGCATAATTCCGGTCTTCTGGATAAATTTTATATCTTTGTAAGAAACGATCCTTTCACTATAGCCCTTGACATATTTAATGACTAGTTGATCAGCGCCGAAATTAATCGAAGTCACGGTTGGCCCAACAAAAATAAAAAACATATAAATCAATGACATCAGTGCAGCTAAGAATAACGTTGCCAATATGAAATAATCCATACGCTTTTCAAAAAGCTCTGAAGAAAACAAGTAATTCAGGCTCAAAAGGAGAATTGCTGATGCGACCAATTGGTAGAACAGAGCGTACACTAATTTGATTTTGGAGAAACGCACTGTTTTCATCGTAATTTAGACCGACATAACGTTTAAGTGCACCGGCCTGCGCGAGTCTTTGCGCCGGTCAGGAGGAATGATCGGTTATGTGGCGTCAACAGAACGGCGCCACACGGACCCGATAGCCGCTCCAATTAGAGCGATCAAACCAAGAAAAAAGCAGCCGCCACCAATCAGCAACCAGATGACGGCAGCATGTGCAGAATGTGAGAAATCCCGCTCGTAAAGTGCTTCGCCTCCAGCCATTGCGTTGTAGACGATTCCAACACCGCCAGCGATTATGGCAGCCATCATTAAGCACCAAGCGGCAATCATTAGTACCTGCTGGAAAAAGCGCGCGTCTGAGAACCGGACAATTTTTTCGGAGAAAGCCAGTGAAAAAACCAGAACTGAAATGACCACCGTCAGGAAGTGCATTCCCAGATCTTTGGTCTCCACGTAGGCATATTTAATGTATACTGCGGCATAACTGCTAAGTTCTGGATCCATAGTTTATGCACCTGCGAGTAATGATTTGGATTTTCATCAGCATTCAGAGCGCCCAGCGTCGCATAACGTCTGGGCTTACTGGTGAGGGCCGCGAAGTGTCCCGAATCCAATACAGCCGCAGGTTATGAAGGCCTTCAATTAATTATTTTGACAAAGCACACGCTTAAGAAATTCGATATTATTGTCCTGTAATTCGCCAAGCACACTAATATCTGGAAAT
>JAAUYG010110480.1_pt1 | contig 15605 bp, 11 predicted proteins | sample 7278091 | NCBI WGS metagenome assembly JAAUYG01 (sample SAMN14350201, study PRJNA611818) | marine sediment metagenome | isolation source: surface marine sediment (0.6m) | place: French Polynesia: Moorea | collected 2018-08 | reverse complement strand
AGCAGAGCCTCAAATTTTAACGTCTTTTGTTTGACGCAGCCGGGGATCGAACCACCAACCTCCCGCACACCAGGCGAACGCTCAAGCACTACACTACCCGGCCGCGGTAATATGACGTTGGATTGATCCATAGTGTTTGTGTTTTAAGGTAAGCCACCCATAATAAAAACTTCCGGTGAATCGAAAAAATCGGAATACATCGGCGAACATCGGAAACTTTCCAGGAGTTCTAATGGAGACCTTAATACACAAATCTGGTCCTACAAATCACATTTATTTGTAACAAGTATGATCAAAGCCAGTATTTGTAATAAGTATAATCAAAGCCATTACATTATCAAATGAATCTCTCTAATAAAGGTCCTTGCTCTGAACGTGACAATGTCCGGGGTATGAACAAAATGATGGAATGGGGAAAGATTTTCTGCTTAATTGTGGTCACGTAAAATACACCTTGGGTCCCGGCCTTACGTTTGCTTGAACAGAGTAGACAGAACATATGGAGTAATTGATGGGAATTGTGCGTGTTCTGCATTGTATTGGTCACATAACGTATGCATATATAGGTAGGTAAAGTAAGGTTTTGTGCCATTCGTATAATATATGGCCATACACAAAATAACAATCCTTTAGATGGGCTAAAATGTCACTTCAAAGTTTTGGAAAAATACGCCAAACAATGATGCGAAGTACCACCTAATCAAATAGAAAGGATTACCTTTATCAAATGACTATGTAATGTGTTTCATATAATTGTACGAAAGGAATAAAATACAATATCCCTTTGATATTCTTATTTATTAATATCATACATTTACATTTCATGTTATGTATTTACTATATCTAGGTAATGCGGGGAGTACACATAGCTATTTTAAACCAACTCACACTTTCAACCTTCATTTCACATGTTACAAACACAACTACGACAAATCCTGGTATGTCTACATCACGAGACGAAGGGGGTTGTCCTGGTGACACATCAGAAATCCACTACTCAAGTTTAGAATTTACCAAGTCGACCGCTCAGGTAACTGGCCTTAAAGCCTTTTATTCGGCGACCCCTGACACATCTGGACAAGCTTCCTATTCAACACAGCGTCTACAGGGAAGCGATTGAGTGCCCGTGAAGGTAAGACTGATCCTGTTCTAATCTGCTTATTGTCCAATCCTTTCATAAATTATAATCAACGTGAAATAAGACTGTTACTAACAAATATTATAATATTTGCCCAAGCATAATTTGGGAGTAAACAGTTAATTTATTATATGATTACAAAATGGTTAAACCTCTGCATATTCCTCTGTCGAACCTGTGTAAGGCGTTTGCACTGGGGCCGTAAATGGACCAGCCAACCTTACTTTCCGTTAGTGCGGCAATGGATGTGTGCGTCCGATAACATAAAGCTCCCAGCATTGAGTAACAAAAACTGGTGGGGTGGTATGCACAAGTTACGTGCATACCTTTGCACAAACCTTGTGATTGTTTCCGTGTGCCCTGCTCCCTTGTTTGGACTTAGGAAATATTCTGTGCTCAACATATTGAATGCAGCATGTTTACTTTCATCCACCTGGAGGGTTGGAATAATAAATAAATAGTCACTCGACTGCTATTGGTCACACGGGTGACAAGACTAAGTATACAGTCAGTTCTCTTTCAGTATTGTGTTTTAAGTAGAACAATATTATATATTTATAGTGAAAATAAAGCCTTGTGGTGGATCTCGAAGTTGGATTTCAAGCCACAAATTGCATCATCGTTTTTGTTTTGCAGCTACCAGATCGTTGTCGACTGAAAGAACAAACCCAAACAAACACCCCGAAACAACAGGCCTTTCCTCACCCGCGGTAAGGTCCCAAGCAGCGTCAACAACAACAGACATTGCCACTACCGTAACAGCCTTTCCCACAGAAGCAACACGAATATCGCTGGTGTTCTCTGGAAGAACTGATGAACCCACTCTATACAGCTATACACCTATAATTCAGCCACTGGAGACAGTGCGACAGGAAAGGCGTTATCCAGCCAACTGTCTTCACATTCTACAAGGGCACATCGTACGCCCGATACTCCATCAACTGCAACAACCGATCGAGGCCCTTCAGAACTTACCCAAGCGACAGGTAAGATATTAAGATACTGAGTGATGGAATGTGTGCTATTTGGTGTTGCTTTCTTAATATTCCTCACTTTATTATGAATGAACTGTTGGAACTGGATATAAAACTGTGTCTAATCTGTATAAGGCGAGGATGCTTTCGTCATAGCGTAGCAATGAAAGCGCAACAAACCATTCTAAACGCTGTTGTTGGACAGGTAAGGACATTGTTTTTATCCTTGGCCGATAACGCGATCCCATAATCTTAGATACAAGAATTATAGATCCTTTCTAGTAATTGTATTTATTTATGTTTTGTAAAGGAAACTTTACAGTGATGACGATTACCCTTGACTTGATTTACAATTTTTTACTTTGCCTTTCTTCGCGAATTAATCAAATGAAATATCGCCGAAACAATGCCTTCAACATAATCACACTTAGACGTTGTATGTTTAGAACTTTCTCATATACGTCAACTTGAAACTAGTGTTAGGTACTACTAGCTTATATTTATTTATATACAAATATATTTAAAATTGGGTGCGTCAATTACAATAGTATGTATTCTACCTTGGCGTTAAAAGCACACATTAAATCGTAGTAAGAGCATACAATATCAACAAATATCAACACAGCTACAGTTCTGTTGGTCATCTGATAAATTATTCCCTACCTGGTCCTTGGTAAGTAAGATATTGTCTCTTAGCTTCAACATGGCCTTGTGAATAGTTTACGCAAACTCTCTGCACGGATATATAAACCATGGTTAATAAAACTAAACCTATCTTGTAAAAATGCTGGGGAGTGCCGTTTAAACATTTGTACATTAAAACACACATAAAATAGTCCCTTTTTTATCCCCAGCTGATTAACAATATCGCTACCGTTAAAGCTCCAGTCATACACTCAGGATGCTACACGTGCTGCCCTGTTTTGCATTCTTTGAACTTGATCAATATAGACACCCGGGTCATATCCCAACACGATTAAACAATAGTCAACATGTGTTTGTGGAATTGTATGATACAAAGTGAACAAGGATTACTGGAAATTTTGTGTTTTATACGTCTAAGAATGACAACCTTTTGAGCGAGTTTACCAGGTAGTTTTGAGATGTGCTGGCACCCAGATAAATTATGCATTACTTCAACGCCAATCCCGGTCAAGCCCAAATAAGAAGTATATTCATACGTTTGACAATTTCACCATCTAAAACAATTTCCGTATTTGAGCTAATGTGAACCCTTTAACGAGTACAAAGCAACATACTTCTCGATTTGTCGATATTGAGATATAATAAGTTATTTGTGGTTATACCAATTTTTGCATTATATAATTGTACATGACAGTGAACTTCATCTGTGCCGGTCCCTTGTGCATAGCATATTGTGTCATCAGCAAACATATTACCTTGCGACTACCTTAAACATGTGGGGGAATCATTGACAAAAATTGTATAGCAAAGGCCCAAGGACGGTACCTTGGAGAACACCTACAACTGTTACTGGAAGCGATGTGAAACACTGGATTAGGATTAGCACTTTATAAGTTGTGCCCTGTCGGATAAATAACATTTAAACCATGAAAGTACATTGTCTTTTACGTCTTACGTCATTCTTTTGCCACTTTATCATCAGAATAGCATGGTCAACACCATTGAAACATTTTGCTAAATTAGATAACGTAATACCAGGTATTAGACCGTCATTGCCGCCTTCTAGACCACCAATGGTTACCTAATGTAGGAATCATTCTGTGGGTCTATCATGTCTATATGCTGATTGATCATCCCTGATAAAATTATGTTCATACAAATACGCTTTTAGTTGTCCCTGCGTAACTTTTTCCATTCCCTTACCAATGTGAGCTGTACAGGATATTGGTCGGAAATTACTACGACCTGGGCTAAAGCCCTTATTTTTATATATTGGCGTTACCTTTGCCAGTTTTAACTCTCACTGGAATATTCCCTTTTCAACAGACAAATGTGTGACCTTGGTTATATATGGCGCCAGAACAGAATGAGATAACATCAACAATTAACCATCCACATCAAGTACATTGATTTTAGACTTATCGGGGATACATTTTAATATATCTAATGCATAGGCAGCTTTAACATCAGCATAAGTACACGAGTCGATACGTCGTGGTAAAATCTTTCATACTTTTCATTTTTATACTTTCAGTCATACGTTCACCAATGTTACTAAGCATAATTTTAAAAACATCCGCAGCTAATTCAGCTGGTAAATGACTAGATTTATTTTTCAATAATTAATTATGTGTCTTAATTTTTTCCAGATACATTGTACCATTGCGATTGTTTTGATTTTTAGAGGCAATTTCGTTGTTATTAGTAAGCCTTTTGTTTATATAGTCGTGCGCCACCATATTCTGTTGCCTTTTGTATACATCCCATTATACAAGGTCCTTATACTTACTAGCTATTTTATGTAAATAATCACTTTTGTACATCATGTCAATAATTTCCCTGGTCCTACATGTATTTGTTCTCGACTTAAGTCTATGCCTTTAAGGGGAGCGTGGCGGTTGCAGATGCAGTCTATTACCTACGTGACTTAATGACCAGTAATGGCGTCCTGTTCGAATTCCACAACTCCAAGACAAGAAGTTCCTGCTGATAATCTGATAGGAATACACCACCGTTAAACTCTTTATAATAACGTGGTTTCAGTGAGTGGTGTGTTCTTTTTGTTTCGCCTCCAACCATCACGGTATATATATAAAAAGTGGTCGCTGATGCCAGTCGAAACAATCCTCCGATCGGTTTAAACTTTCTTCCTTGGCACGGCGAGGAATATTAGTGCGTTTCGTACGATGTATTTTCAATCTTGTGAACACTTTCGTCCGGATCAAACAACTCAATGCAAAACAGTGCCAACAATAGATTCCTAAGTTATATTTTCAAATGCCAGAATATCTTTTTTGCCAAGCGTTCATAATCATCTAGCATGTATTGTCACTTGTTGAGATACTGAATTTGAAAATTTACATACGGACCGACATACGAGAAGAAACAGAATTGACCCTACATGTAAATGAAGGGGATTAAAGTAGCAACAAGAAATAAAACACACCGCAAAGGGTAGTGTAAGCGTACACTGCCACGCGGAACCCTACATGTATCTGTATATTTTAAAAGATACAAACGGCCGTACCACTGTAATTAAAGATCTGACAGAGTCGCCTAGTTTGTTGCCTTAAATCCAGTAGAACAACAGTTAACTGGACACAATTCCAACCTAAATGCCGAGCAATGTATCTCTATTTGGCAACTCAAATTAGCAAGTAATTACTGATGATTTTGTCTGCCCCCTTCTAATTTTGTCTGCTACCACTAGCATTGTATACACTCTGATCCTCAGAAGCAAAACCTTTTGAGTCACCGTCAGATAATTAATGCGTACCTAACAGTAAAGTGTGTGTTACATGAATATGATCCACGCGAACTCTGCGACAATCAGAAATATCTACCTTCTACGCCTGAGGGTGAATGACATTTGTCTGATGCTTGTGATCCGTGGATATGGCACAAAGGTCTATCCTGGCTCGAGTCAATACAGACAGTCGCGAAAAATGCATTGTCAATAACAATTACAATGTACATTGTACTGGATCGTTTCACAGAGCAGCGCTGTGTATTGGGTAAACAGCTAGATGACATTTGATATTTCTGCTTGTAAGGCAACAAGGGACAATTTTTCTCTCTTTTGTCGCCGAAGCCCATTGGTAGGTAGGCATCACCTTTGTGTAATTCATACTTTCTTTAAACTGATTAAAACGTATATGGTTCCATATAGGTTGCACCCAAAGGCACAGATTTATTGTTTGTTTGTTTTATTATGTTTTGTTCTTTCATTTACACGTTTGGTGTATTAATATTCATATTTATACCGAGTGCTTCACTGTTGTTGGTTTTTTTTTTCTCGTTTTTTTTTTTTTTTTTGGGGGGGAGGAGTATCATTAATATCAGTGTTTATAATACATCAAAGAATTGCCTCAAATTGAGGAACAAAAAGGGGCCATATCATGGCCGTGATGCTCTTCTTGACCACTTGTCAGATAAGACCAAGTTAGAATAGTAATTTACCCGAGGTCATAAAGCTTAAATTGACATTTGAAGGTCGAAGTGACCTTGGAGAAATGTCAAGGTCCAATGCACGTATTGACTATAAAAATTATAGCTACCAACGTCCTCATAAAGTTTGAATGAAATCGAATTAAAATTGCGAAATATTTGTAGCATTTTGACAATTTTATCTTCGGAAACGTGGAAAAGACTGACATTGGACACTTACCGTCCATGTACATGTAGTACAGCAGAACCTGAGTCCTAATTCTCATCTAATTAGCTCTTTAATAGATATTTTCTGTTTTAAGATTTATCATTGCCTCTAAGTTCCACCAAACTCAAATCTGGTGGTGCGGCTAGACCACCCATTATATGACTTACAGTTAGTGGTCAGTAGTGATGTATGCCCCAAATCTTACCGAGGTATAAGAATTTGAAATATGACTTTAAGATCACTCAATGTAAAATCAAGTGAACAATAAGACTCCCATCTGACATCCTTCTATTAGTGTTTAGCAGTAACACATATGCTCTAAGACATAGGCTTTCAAAATGGGAGTGTGTGACTTTGATCTGTGAAGCAGTCACGATCTGATTTAGTGGTACACTTGGACTCTCTATATATGACTTCCTGCTAGTGCTTGCCAGTAACATATGGCTTAATCGGCTACTGTGTGAAAAAACCTATAAAGTATACTCCACTAAGCCCCATTTTAAATGGTTGCTATAATCTATAATGGTACAGTTTCAAGAATTTTATCAATACAGAATTTGAAAAATCTAAAAACGTAACATTCTAAGAGCATTGCGACAAAGCTTCGTGGCTTTTCGAATTGGAAGCAACTTGTAGCAGGAGTAACGTTTGGAAAATTTTGCCAACAGTTGGTACAATTGTAAGAAAAAGGACGAATCGTTCAAATTCAAAATCCCCAAAACGTCAGAAATCCAAAAAAGTAACCTTGCGAATCCCACTAAGACACAAAAAAATCAATAGTTTGAAAAGAATTGCTTCCAGCTATAGGAAGAGTGGCATTTTCCATCTTCACCTGCCATGTGGGCACATGTTAGGGAAAATGAAAATATCATTAAATGTCAAAATGTCAAAATTCCCGATAGAAAATTAATTTCGGAGAATCTTTTGGACAAAATATAGTAATGTATGCATGCAATGGTTTCGGAGAAATCAGTCGATCGCTGATCGGGCAAGTCATGACTGACGCCAGACGCCGACGCCATGACAGTAGTTCTATTGGCAAAGTCAAACCGAGCTTAAAAAAGGACAGCAGCCCTTTTTGATTCTTCCTACTGCACCGTCACTTCATACTGATATCCAGCTGTAGTCTAAATAGCTATATCCACCTAAGATGCCAAAGAATGGATGCCTCGATGCTTAAAGACACTACGATGAGTCGGTCGATGGAATATCTAAAATCTGAAATCTTTCCTTCTTCTTTCCTGCGCGGATAATCAGTCTAGGAACGTATCATCAGTACAGTCAACAATGTATCCATGCGGAGTAAAACATTTAGCCGACACCAAACATTAACTCCCACCTAGACATTGATCAGTACGTTACCTCTTCCTTGTCCAATCCCTAAAAAGTACCCCCACGCCCCACGCGCAGGCACACTCCCATGACACGCTTCTGGGATTAGCTTCTGGGATGAAGCAAAGAACCATATGAGACTCCTGCGGTGCGAATTTTGCTACCGGGAAATGTTATAATGTACCGGGTGCTACTGTGGATAAGTACAGTAATCACAGGAGGTAGGTACACTTAAGGAATTAATTTATAATATGATCTACCCCACAATTTTAAAATGGTAAAGGTAAACAAAACAAAAAAGGAAAACAATAACTACAATTTTCCCTTGGTCAGAAGTAACGGTACAGGTTCTGAAGCATTTTAAACATCAGAATGTGTTCAAAATTGCCCACAAATGACACCAAAATTGCATTGAAACATCAAGGGGCTGAATTAATTATAACCCACATATATGAGACACTAATGATAAAGAATACGTTTATACATCGATGGAATTGACTAAAATAGACCAGTTTCAACAAAAATCGTGAGTATATTTAAATATTTATTCAAAGGAAACTATGTTTCTTAATGACAACCAAAAATTGTCTTAGTACTCTCCTACGTCACACGTTTCCTGGGACCCCCAGTGTTACAGGTGGGTGGACTTGGGGTAGTAGTTCAACAATAGAGAAAACAATCCAATATGTTTTCAAATGCATTAGAATATAAACATTGTACAATTTGTGGTCGTAAAACGACGCTTTCTTCAACAAGCCATAGCCAAGGCATAATACGTCATCCAGCTTGACGTTCAGGACCAGCACACGTGTAACTAGCTTCCAGTCATGATATATGTACCTGGATGCTGCTGTATGCTGTCTGTAATAGACCCAATGACCCTGAGACGAAATTTCAAAGTGGTATATTGCGGTGGCGTATTAGTGCCACATGTGAAAAAAGAAAAACAAGTCATACTACGTAGGACTTGTTATCTCCTACGTAGGACTTATCATCTCCTACATAGGAGATATTGTCTCCTACGTAGGACTTATTATCTCCTACGTAGGAGATATTATCTCCTACGTAGGAAATAATATCTCCTACGTAGACTTTCTAAAGTCCCACGTAGACGTTATTAATGCAGGGGATACTACGTCCTACCATGTCAAGGTCATTTTGGGGTCTTTCGGTGCACGTTTCCACATTCCGTGTCTCACCAAGCACAGTGCAAAGGTCCTTGGACTTCTTTGTTTTGGTTTTCAAGCATATGCTGACTGTACCAGTACGGGACCGGAATGTATCAGCTCCTGTGTCTCGGTTCCCAGCGGGAACTACCAATCCTGTGAAACATGTGAAGGCTATGTGGCTTGCTCCGGAGGAATATTGTATGACATGCCGTGTCCTGTGACTACATTCTGGGATGACGTCTCCAAAGTTTGCTTACTTGAATCCACCACATGCAACGGCTGCCAGAACGAAGAAGATGATACTGAGACCACGACTATACAATGTAGGTGATATAGCGCTAAGGCAATTTAGCAGAACATATAAAAACGGAACAGTAAGGTAAATTAACACAATAACAGTAATATAGACACTCTTTCGTGGCGTATATAAACAAAGCAGGGCATTACATTTTAGCTATCGCGCTGTATATAGCTGTATTGCGTGAAGATCTTTTCACATTGAACGATGACCTTTGTCCAGTTTTTCAGCTAATAGAAGAAGTGCGGGTCGTCTAAGTTTAAGTAATTTCGGATACGTTGCAAATTTCCTTACCTGGGCCGTCATTGCAATATGCCCTATAGGCATGCAAAGAATAGCATTCGGACCAATTCCTGGTAAGAAGACTTAATATAACGTAACAAAGACTGGACTAATCCACTGATTTTACAACTGTGTGAACAGCTTTTGTGGTCTACAGTTTTGGCTAAAACCATCTGTTTTATTGGATTCCTAGCCATGTTGGTATAAAGGTAATGACTCGGGGGACCCAGCTGCCAAAGATGCAATCAACGATGATGCTTCATGCTTCATCTATACCCGTACTTGACAACAAAAGCCCGACGAAGACTCGCAAATACGTTCATTCCATCTGGATGAGGCCCTTAATAACAAACTTCCTCATCCCATTCAGTCTTCTTTGGGCCGATGGCTTAGAAGTAGACGTAATGTTCGCAGAGAGGAAGTAGTCTTGGCTAGAATTCAAGTGGGACATACATATTTTATACATAGTTACATGTTAAACCGAGAAGACCAACCTACCGGTGTGGGATGTACCTGCCCATTGAGAGTCCAACATATCGTGATCGACTGTGTCGACTTTGCTGATATACGAAGTCGTTTTTGTTTTTCATGTTAGAAGCATGAAAGAGCTGTTACTCTTTCAACAATTTTATAGTATGTTAGGACTATTTGGACATGTAAATTGAAGTTGTGATTTGGACTTAGTCTCATTAGAATATAAGCTCCTTTTCTGGTCGATACAAGGTGGACCCACATTCAGTTTACACCTGGTTTGGTTCTATATGAGCTTTTAGTATTGACGTGCCGTTAGAATATTTATATCGCCCCCCCCTCCTTCTCCACATTGTATTTGGTGTGCTTTACTGTCGCCAAGCCTGTGCCTTATATTGACGTTTCGGGTAGAATTCCGACATAATGAACCTTCTAATGGAGGCTTATGACGGCTTATCGCCGCTACAGCTAATCGTGTGCGTGCACAAACATGTTTACCACGGATTGATGTAAAAGCGGAAACATGATGTGCATTGACATTTTATGTCATCTTTTAATAATATAGCATACCCAAAGCCAAATCCTGATAAGAGTAAGGAGGATCAGACAATGTCACCCAGTAAACTTCAGGGAACTTTCTTTGTGTTACTGGGAAGCTCAGTGAAGAAGCTCATTTTTAAATTCGTTCTTGTGCTTCTTTATACAAGCATGAAGCTGGAAGGGCATGAAATTTGGCTTCTATCTTTTGGTCCATATTCCAGGCTACATATTTCGATACGCTAGACCCCACCCCCCTCCCCCAAAGAAAAAGAAGCAAAATCAAGTCACAAGATACGGAAAGTAAATAATGGATTGCAAGAGAAGAAAGAAAACAATAAACGCATATTGTGTAGAAATGAGCTGATTGCAATAATTGTGGTGTGAGACTTAATGGGGATTTGACTAGCACATAATTGTTTGAGAGTGAAGATTGGCATTAAATGATGTTCATGATGTTTTCCTTCATTTGATAGAGTTATATATGTCTGCCATCATGATTTTATTCTGATCATAGATCATTATCATTAATTGATCATTAATTATCGTGGACTTAGAACATCCCATATATAGAACAATAGTACAATATACTAATATTTTTGTTACCACAACCCACTGACGCTAAATAAAGTTTCATTCTACTCTAATCTGACGTCATGAATGAGGGAGTCACAACTCAATTTTAAACCAACAGGAAGGTAGACTAAACTCATTTATTAACATTCCGTTTGCTCTCGCATGATTGCTCTAAGATGATCTAAGATGACAGTACGTAGTTGAGAAACAGGAAATTGGGCCCTTCAAACTATGTTTAACTTAATAATATTTGAATGTCTGGCGGTTGCAAGCAATGTTTTTTTTTCATGTTTTCTTTCTTTGTACACCCAGTTGCAACCACATCAAGGGCAACAACAATGATATCAACAACTGAGTCCACTACAGCTTACCGGTCGACAGGAGTCACTACACAACCAGGAACGTCAGACGTAACTACAACCACATGGACGACATCTAACCTTGTAACATCTTACAAGTCGACAGCTTTCACGTCACAGTTAACATCAGATGTGACATCACCCAGAGAAACAACAATTGATCTTACATCTTACATGTCGACGGAAGTTACTTCCAAGTTTACAACCTTCGATATGACTACGACTAGATTGACAACTGATGGCACAGCACCTTACAGTTCGACGGGAGTCACTGCAGGATCAACACACTACGTAACTACCCCTAACGATGCAACGGATCTTACAACGTTGTCCAAGTCGACTACAGTCAGTTTAGCTGCTGCTGCTACTACTACTACATCACAGACAGATGACCACACAACATACGGATCGACCCATTGGATTTCGGCTTCGTCTATGGAAGACCATAGCTCTTCCCAACTGGACCTAACTTCCCATACAGCAGGTTGTGAATGGAAGCAGCTCAGATATATCATTTGTGCTTAAAATTCATTACATAACATTGTGTATATCATGGCTCATTTGTTAATTTATAAACATTGTCGTGTGCATGTACTATATGTGTACATCACGCACTGTGCTTCAGACGTCCATAAATCATTTCCTTTCCAAAGTATTGTGTAAAGCAAACTTGGAGCTTTATCCTTATTCACTAAAAATCGTTATTGTTGGTGAGTGTTATTGAAGAGTTAAATATTCTGCTTATATGGTTCGTGTTACAATACTTATATTAACAGGTCGGGTTATGACAACAGAGCTCACGGGATGGTCCTGGACACCACACGATAATCTACAAACCTTGGATACCACGGTTTCACAGGGAGCGATAACTACACCAGGTCCAAGTTCAGCTAACAGCCACGTAACAACGGAGGCAACATCAACAATTCATACCACAGCGTCTTTGACTACCACAAACCACCCCGAAGCAGGGAACAGAACCACAGGCACCAGTCGGTTAAGTAGCGAAGCGTTTGCAAATACCATGAACTCTACATCAGTTACTACCGCGAGAGCAGTTAATGACTCTGCTTCTTCTACTTCAATCAACTCGTCTTTGCCACTACCGACTACCAACCCAGGTAGCAATACCTCAGAGGCATCTTCAAAAGGTAATTTTTAACCTAAACATCGCCTGTGTCATTGTTTATTATACTTGTAGCGATATTGTAGCTTCTTATACACTTTTGAAAGACTCAGTCTGTAGTAGAGAAATAGTTTTAATTACCCATATAATTACGCATATGAAAATGGTGCGAAGTTATAAATTTTAAATTCAACTATTGTGCTGACCATTGCTGTGGAAAAATCAGTCGATTCCCTTCCGTAATGCTGCATCTATCCAAGGCTGCCCTTGGCCAAGTTTGCAAGCCGCACGGGTAAAGGATCCAGCTATTCCATCTTTAGGCTTGAATTGGCTCTTACGCACGGCCACAATGAAAATTGCTGCATGCGAGAGAAATCGTGTTACACTGACATTGATCTGCGTAGATGAAGATTTAAATATGAAAAAGATCCAATGCAATTGCGGACGATACTCGTATGCTATCTTGACGCACGACTCTGTTAAAAATACTTTTAGTATTGCAGTGCTTGTATACATAAGTGCATTTGATTGGATCATAGTGGTCAGGTGAATAAAGACCCAAATATTACAGGCATCCAAATAGTCAGCATCGACCGTTTTTTGATTATGTATCAGGTAGGTCAAAATCAGGCACCAGAAAATTATCTGAAAAGTGCAAATGTAGTTCACAAAAATGCTAAAATGTTTTATTCACCGGAAGTGTTGCCACATGGAGACATTTCCGTGCGTTTGTTTGGTGACAAGTGGACTTGATGCCTGCTACATTTAAGGGTCATGCCGACGGGAGCTGTCTCTACTTTAAACCTAATGCTGTCCCCTATCACGTTACAAAGTGCGTGATCGAACCCCATTACTGAGATACTGTCTCGTTTACAGGGAAGGCGTGTGGTCATGTCGAAGTATATCTTCACACCTTGATTACCTTGATCAGATATGCAAACAACCGCCTGGAAGTAACTTATGAATGTAAAGATGGCACAGTCCTGACGTATGGAAATTTGGTCAGGTATAGTCAACTTAATGGAACGTGGAGTGGGGACCCGCCAGTTTGTTCAGGTAAGACCAGGGCTGGAGTTCTCAAAAATACTTAAGTCTAAGTTTTGACTTAAGTCACCAATCTGAGCAATGTGATTGGCTGAGAATCTGACTTAAGTCAAAACTTAGACTTGGGTATTTTTGAGAATTCCTGCCCTGGAGAAGCAGTTTTTTTTGTTGTTGTTGTTGAAAGCGTATGATTGCTTCTGAAATATGTATCTGTTGATGGGTATTATGTATGTGGAAACATGTAGTCTGGTAGTATTCTGTTGCCGGCCGCAAAGGATAACATATCCTATTTAGCTCTGCTTGTCTTTGTCAGCGGAGCAGAACTTCTGTCATGGTGCCGGCATCCGTGTTCCGTTCGTTATCCGTCCATTAGCCAAGCTTTCTCAAAAAACGCTTCACAGTTTTCATCTCATTTCAACCAAACGTCTCCTGTTGCACATAATCGATATTAATATGGAATATATATGGATTTGGATTCGGTGGTGGTATGGTTAACAAAGTGCGTCATTTCTGCATATCTGGGGTGCAGAGAGCAGCCTCCCCGTGGCGCACCCTGGGTATCAGGTCTTGTCGGACATTTTGTTCAGACTTGGCCTGGTAGCGAACGCTCTCACACAGTGCAGTGCTTAGACTGTAGCGACTTGAGGTTGAAATCATTATCACCTGTTTTGGCACGGTATGACCCTTTTGGTGTTGATGTGCCGTTAAACTTTGATAACACTCACAATTCTGCATATCTGTCATAGCTAGGGTGCTGAATTTTGGTATGTGTTAAGCTCAGGTGTTCCATATTGAAATATACCGGAGAGCTCAGATACCAAACTTTAAAAAGCACGAATCCAAATATTCCATATTAACTATCGACCCTGTATAAAAAGTAATCGCACAAGGATATGGACTGTTACCTTTTGTCGATCTGCTAAATGTTAGAAGGTTGATGTTTCTTCCTTAAAACTAAGGTCTGCTGTGCCAACCACAACAGGCCTTTCAGCATACGCTTAATTTTGTCTAACGTGGCAAGTGGTCAATCAGAGTATATAGGTCCCTGGACATTTAAAATATTTATTTAATATGGACGGTGATAAAAAATACTAACCAGCCAGGGAGCAACGCCACTAACGATATTTTGACACACAACATACTCCTCCCAGAAGAAGGGTTAATGAAAGGTTAAAAACCACAATAACATAAGTGTTCAGGGAGAGTGGTCACCCTTAGAAATGAAATAGAGGCATAAAATACAATACTGTCGCATGATAGCAATATATAATATTAACTTCTGCAATCAGGTCAAAGAGATGACAAAATTAAAAGGCTTTGTCAGGTGGAAGCTGTTAAAATACAGTTTTAACACCACTACATTAAAAGAATACAATTTCTGTTAAGCGAATTTTTCAAACACAAAAAAACTCATGGGTGTTCTTTTAACAATATTATATTTGCCCCCGTTGCTCTACCAGCCAGAAAGCGTTGTGGGCGACCAAAGCAGACAATGGACCTTCTCTGGATTCCAAATCGTTGCCTTCCTCAGCTGAAAGGATCATACAGATGTAAACCCGGATATGAGAATGTCAGTGGTGATCCTCAGCGCGAGTGCTTAGGAAATGGCTCTTGGAGTTGGGGGAAGGAGGTTAAATGCCGCAGTGGGTATTACATGTGGTATATCGTCCTATATACGGCATTTCATTATATGGTTCAATAGAAGTAAAGACACGTAAGGGATTCTATGCAACAATAAAACATTGATAATGGCTACAGTAGCATCATCGACACTAGATTGGAGTGTTACTGGATTGAAACTCTTAACCATGACGTAGCAGCAACGCAACCAGCAATAACACCAGCAGCAGCAACAGGAGCAGCAGCAGCAGCAGCAGTAATAGTAGTAGTAGTAGTAGTAGTAGTAGTAGTAGTAGTAGTAGTAGTAGTAGTAGTAGTAGTAGTAGTAGTGTAGTAGTAGTAGTAGTAGTAGTAGTAGTGTAGTAGTAGTAGTAGTAGT
>JAAUYG010033748.1_pt1 | contig 15606 bp, 9 predicted proteins | sample 7278091 | NCBI WGS metagenome assembly JAAUYG01 (sample SAMN14350201, study PRJNA611818) | marine sediment metagenome | isolation source: surface marine sediment (0.6m) | place: French Polynesia: Moorea | collected 2018-08 | reverse complement strand
TAAAAAAAAATATGGGTATGAGGGGGGATTCTGTCCACCTTGAAACTTTCTGAGGGGGGATTCTGTCCGGGGTGACTTTTTCTGGGGGGATTTTGTCCGGGGGGGGATTATGTCCGTACCCCGTCCATCGCGTACTAAGACACCATTTTCCATCCATCTCTGTTCCACAAATTTGCCTGTCTAGAAAATCCGTGCGAAGCACGGGTACGTCTGCTAGTACTAGTAAGCATGGTAAGGGCAAACGTCTATACAGCAGTGGCTGCCTGCTTGGTGTTTCCATCTTTCTGACCATATATCATGTATATTGTGGCTGTCAACATGTGATAAATTCAAATTTTAGATTCTCTTTAACCAAACAATATTTCTGGCACTGTAATTGGTACAAAATGACAATTTCACGTCTGTATCCCATAACGTGTTATAACAGTATTAAACTATGATTAAATTATCAACGAACAGATTTTCATATGACATATAACATGTATAAATTGTACTAATTTAATATTTCAGTGTTTCATATGTTTGTCACTTTAGAATTAAATTCTGTTTATACTGGTATAACTTTACATATAGATGCCAGGTAGGTCAAACTGCAAAACCAACATGACCAATGTGTAAAAATATGTTATGATTGTTAGATTTACAAAAGAGGATAAATCTGAGGTAAATCAAACTGTAAAACCCAATGACCAATGTCTAAAATAATATTATAATTGTTAGATTTACAAAAGAGGATTTCTGTTTTCCTTACACATGTTACACAAACATAAAAATTCTTACTATCAGTATATAACCCTTTTGGTGACAGCAAAAACCCTATATTGCTAATTGTAGGGTCCTTGGTGACAACCAGGTGACAGTGGCAACAGTTGATTGAACTTGGCTGTCACCTGGTGTCACTTGGTGACAGACAACTGTTACCACTGTCCTTGTGTACATCAGTCTCCCGGTTTGTTTCAACAAAGTTATTACCAGTTCTGATAGGTATAGTGTTATTACAACTGATACTAGTGTATCCCTGTAATTTAGGGTCATGTGCATTGTTCTTTATAGCAGCCAAAACTTTGACTTACTGGTACAGCAAGCATGTCCCTAATTTATTTATTTATTTTATTCAACCCCCTAGGACAGGGGAAATTCCGGTGGACATAGATGTACACATATGTAACACATGGACACATAAAATTGCATTCACCAAGTGAAGACACATCGTGCTAAAAAGAATTGGTTAAGACGGAGGAGGCCGAGCTCCTCGGACCATGGTTTAACAAAGTTATCATGGAATAGAAGCATCTGCATTGTATCCACAATTCCATTAGAACCTTGTCCCTAAATTGTTATTGCAGGTATTCACATGTCAGGTTTGTCAGCTTTATTGCACATCATCTTTCACCCTTATATTAGTATATCTGAACATGTAGCCCTCAGTGCCATGGTGACACCTACCAGCATAACTTGCCAACTACAAAGACTTTATATATTTCTTCAAACCTAGTTAATCATGTTAATCCCTATGACAGTCAGACACCAGCTGCAGCTTCCATTGTCCATGTTGTCTCTATTGCAATCGCAATAAGATTTAACCAGTGTCACAAAGACTCTGACCCCACATGTAATTGAGCCACAGTGGCATGAAGTTGTTCTTTGCCAATCCAGTTTCCATGTTTTGCTGGTTATAGTTTAAGTATGTCTGCTAATGTTGACACAACTTAGCCTAAGTTAATTACCTCTAATTGTTGCATGCCCAGCTGTAGCTATACTGGTCACAGCTAATATAAACCAAGGTGCTAGCCAATTCTGTGCCAGATGATTTTGGACATTGCCTGGTTCATGTGGTTGCCATACATGTAGCTAAACCAACTGCTGCCATTCATAAATTTACATGTAATAGAACTTAATTGAATGCCTTGACCTAGTGGCAAGTTTCTAATGGTGCGTACAGGAAAATAGAAGTGGATAGAAAAAGCCAAAGCGAGTGCTAGTGTTCTCGATTCCCCTAACCATGGAGTAAAATAGCCATGTAGCCTTGCCATGCAGCTGACCATTCTAGATGAATTGATTGTGAATTGCTGTTTTCTGATGTAAAGTCAGCACCAGGTGGGGTTTGAACTGGTGAATTTCGCATTCAGGAAGACTTTGAGAATGCCTGGTTTCAATAGGGACGGACTGGAGCCTCCTTGTTAAAAAATTGCTAAAACAGTTTACTTTTTAGTATATCATGGGGCTGCATGGGCTTACTACTGACTTCCAACTGGAAATAAATTAAATGTGAATGTCACTTAAGCTAATACAATGCAGTACAACATGTACAACCCTCTGTATGTTATCACAAGGAATTCTAAGACTGTTTTCTTTTCTCCCTCAGGTACGTGTGTCTACCATTGAGCAGAAAATCCTGTGACCTTACATATAACACATCATGGCTGACAGACCGAGAGGTCGGGCGCGTGGGAGAGGTCGGTCGTCGGCGAATGGTCAGGCCCCGGAACCAGCACGTCGACCAGGTACTCATGCCCAGGGCCCACCTCCACCACAGCCTGCTGCCGTCAGTGGGGTAAGCAATATATCATGGATGTACATGTACTGGGTAATGATTATAGAACCATGTAACTCCTTGTCTGCGTCCAAAGACCTTAACCAGGATTTTGAATCATTGTACCAGAGTAAATTGGATGTTTCTGAATTAATCTAGCGTACCTTTCTTAAGCGTCATCAGGTCATAAATTTAGCTCTTGAACCTTGTGAACTGCACGGCCTAATATTGTGATGAGCTGACTCGGTTGACTTTTGTTAATATTAAATACAGTAAAATAAGCATGGTAAGGTTAGTATGGCCAAGGGGCGTTTTCCACCACTGACATGGTACTAGTATGAATGTATTATTCTGTCCACTCCACTACATTAACCTCTGCCACATAAACCACTAGCATAACTAGTGGTTCCAGTCTCCAACAATTTATATTAGCTTTTGAAAACTTGAGCATAACTTCCTTAATGATTTGCAAATACATGTACTTACCCAGACCATTGTATTTAACCCGAAAATTGTACTTATTCTTGGTCTCTGACAGACGAACGGAGCAGAAGGCAGTGGAATGAGACATGGCCGTAATCGTGGTAACGCCAGCGGGGGTGGGGCTAGCAGCCGTCCCGGCGGGATGCCCCAGGCAGAGGGTGACACCCCGGTCCAGGAGATGTCTCAGCTGTCAGTGTCAGCATACCAGGCTGGAGCAGGTGGAGACGGAGATGGGAAGAGGCAGGGGACAACCAACCGGAGGGGGCTGATGATAGAGGTCACGTTGTTCAGGCGGGATGGCCTCAACAAACAAGGTTTGTATGGCAACTTAATGTATTAATAATAATAATAATAATAGAGGATCACTCAGATTTGACATAATAATAATAATAATAATAATAATAGAGGATCACTCAGGTTTGACAATTCCCTCCATTTTAAGACTGAACATCAGTAACACAGCTTTTATTTTTTCCATATAAATATTCCTTCATTTTACACCTTTAGTTTAAGATGATAGTTTTCTGGCTGAACGGGTGGTCTTAAAATGCAGGGACCACTATAGCTATGCCTGTCATTGTGGTATAATATGCTGTGGGTCATCGTAAAAATACTAGTCAGGGCTGTAATTTTGAGTGAATTCTAAATAGGAGGTAGCCTGTCGAGTCAGCAAGCGAGATTACACTCTATAGCATGTTGCAGGGTGAAGCATTTCTGGTCACAGTTACCAACATAGACAATTAACATGATTAAGTCACTAGTTGTGTGCTATTGTACTGTATGAAAATATATATGTGACCGTGTTTATTCTCCCACCTTCAGTTCAGAGTCGTAACCATGTTACCTTGGTGACCAACTATTTCCACGTGACAGTTCCCCAGCACGGAATGTTCCAGTACCACGTCCACTTCAACCCTAACGTTCCTAGTAAGAAGCTGCGGAAACAGCTGCTGGACGATCATCGGGACCTGCTGGGGGGACTCTGGATGTTCGGAACGACGATTCTCTACCTGCCTCATCAACTACCGGACAAGGTAGGACTGCAGATTAAAAGTTTAGGATACCAGTGTTAGGATTAATTTCTCTGCAAGCGATACAGTACATGGAGCTGGACCAGTTGACTTTAACATTCTGAAAATGACAAATTGACTGGTAATGAGAAATTGACCATAGTATTGCGATATTGTACACTGTTCAACAAATGTTGTTCACATTTACTAGTACATTGTTGCTATTGATCCACCGTTTACTGCTTGTTACCAGGAAACAGAGGTTTTCTCCAAGCTGCCAACTGATGGCTCCAATGTAAAAATCACAATCAAACTCACCAATGAGCTGCCTCCAAACTCGCCCTCGGCCATTCAGATGTACAATGTCATCTTGCGGCGCGTTTTACAAATGAAAGGGATGAACGAGATCCGGCGTCAGTTTTACGATCAGAGTGCCGCCATCTCTGTACCACAGCACAACATGACGATCCTCCCTGGGTTTATCACGTCTATCTTGCCATACGAGAACGACATCTTGCTATCGGCTAATGTTGACTTCAAACTCCTCAACTCCAAGACTGTGTATGACCTGATGGATGATTTGTACTGTAAGATGAGGAACGCCGGTACTATGGGAGACTTCCACAATCAATGCGTAAAGAAGCTACTGGGAGCGATTGTACTGACCAGGTAAGTTATATGCAGGTGCTCTGTCTTATATCCCCCATGCATAATCTGCGACTACTTTTGGCAGGACTGAGATGTGATTTCTGTAAAGCCAATATACATACTTCCATGTCCATTATTGTAACATGTGTATGGACTATGGAGCCATGTATCACATATACTATTATATACATATATTCTGGTTACTGCAGTTTATTGAGTTTTGGAAGAAAGAATGTCAAACTTACGTATTGCCTGTTTGTGTAATAATAACTATGCCAGATGCATTAATGTTTAAACTGACAGGCAATATAACTTTTGAACAGTGTAATTTGAGTAATAGAAACTTTTACATTGCCCAAACCCTAGTAATCCATAACATGGGTAAAATATTATACTGCCCATATTGTTGGATTTAAACATTCTATTGTTTTGCACACAGGTACAACAATAAAACCTACCGCATAGATGACATCTCCACGATGGACGAGCAAGGCAACTACCAGGCCACCCCAGAGTCAACCTTCCAGCTGCGCAATGGAACAGCCATTTCATTCATTGAATACTACAAGAAGGTATGGAGGAGAATTTTCCTGTCATTTTAGTTTCAAGGAGGTAACAAATGGAGATTTTCATCCATGTGTAATTTACCAGACAATGGAAGGAACAGCCATCATTCATCAAATATGCCTACACATATAAATGTATATATAGTAATCTGTACAGTATGTATACCGCAGACATGGACAGATGCAATTGATGCACATGCATCGGGCATGATACATTCACATGCTTCCTGCTGCAGCCACTAACTACAAATGTTTGTATAGAGTACCTGTGGCTCAGGCTTTATATATAATACTGCTATTAAATGCAGGTAAGTACCTGCAGTTCTATATATATATAGCAGTATACTCTCACAGTTCTTTCTAGCAGTATTTATTCCAGCGAGTGAAACATGTCTTGCTTATAAATGAAACACATTAACAGAAAATGGGACAACAGACAGTGAGAAGGATCCAGGTCTCTGAACTGGCTGTGCAGTATCCAGATCAGGGTAGGATCCTGGATCGGAGTTCTCAAAAATACTCAAGTCTCAAGTTTTGACTTGAGTCAAAGTCAAAACTTAGACTTAAGTATTATGAAGAATTCCCACCCAGGTCTCTGGTGGCTATACTATCCAGATGTGTAAATCTCTCTTCAGCACTACAACATCCAGATCCAGGACCCCCAGCAGCCGATGCTTATCTCCAGATCGCGGAAACGTTGCGGTCCTGGCGACGAGCCTCAGGAAGTGGATCTGCTGCTGGTTCCAGAGTTGTGTGTGCTTACAGGTAGGATAAAAGAGTCATAAAAATATAAACCCTCAAACCAATCTTAAAACAGATTTAACAATCAGCATAATGACTATGGATCGTTGTTGATTTCTAGATTTAAGTTCAGTTTGGGTGAAAGGCAATTTCACAGTTTAACAAGTTGCCAGGATTGGAGACGGTGACACCTGCTGTTAAAGCTGTTATGTGTAGTTGACTCTCTGTCCTTTTCTCCAAATTACACACAATACTAGTAAGCCCATTACAAACTTGTATTAGTACCACCTTCCGTAGTACCACCTGCAAGGGTTGTGTATACAGTCAACTTGTGTGCTTTTACCAATACGTAACCTGATGGTAACTGACAAGCTATACTAGTCTAGCATGCTAGTACTTGTACTACTTGCGGAGTAGCACCCAGCCAGGTCTCATGTGCATGATGTTTGTTTTTTTAGAGCTCAATCAGTCAACTAACATATACCAGTAGGTGAAGTCAGACTATTGGTGTGGGATGCTCCGAGTCTTTCTCATACACAAGCAGGTCCCAACCAAGTGCTGGAAGAAGCCTAGTAAATTTTATGTATATTAAATGTATGTATTACATGTTAAAGACGATAGTGAGATATGCCTCATCATTCTCTTTCCTTGCACAGAAATAAAACACCTTGGGATTGTTAAAATATTTCACCAGTCCCTGGCTACTGCCCGTCAGTTATGGTCTGAGAGGGGTCGACAGCGACCTACTTATTAGATGCTCTTTCCACTACCAGGTCTGTCTGATGAAATGCGGAGTGATTTCCGGGTCATGAAGGACCTTGCGGTTCACACTCGTCTGGATCCAATGAAACGCTACCAGAGCCTGACCAACTTCATGAATGGGATCAAATCGTATGTATACAGTTTTAGCAATATGGTAGAATAAAATGGACCCTTTCCAAACTGGATATTTGAAAACTAAATGTTTGAACGAGACAGGCAGGCTTCTAAATAACATTAATAAATTGCCAATCATATCCATTCTATACTAGTTAGGATTCTTCAAGAAGATTTAGGCAATATTCAACAAGCATTATCCAAAGGAAAGGTTAATGAAATATATGATGAGCACATAAGCATAATAAGTGAGAATTATGTTCCAGAGCAGAAGTAAGGTCTACCACCATTATATTCTAAGGTCTGCCACCATTATATTCTAAGGTCTACCACCATTATATTCTCTGACAAAATTGTCTGAATTGTATGTTGTTTTACCTCTATGTCAGGAAAAGTGAGATCACCGATCATCTCTGTGGCTGGGGCATGGATTTTGCAAATAAGCCACTTGAGTTGGACGGTCACGTTCTACAACCCGAGGCCATATACCAGGCTAAGAAAACACCAGTGAGTATTTCTCCTACATATACACAAAAACACTAATTTATGCTGCGTCAACGAAAAAAAGTGATAATGTTTTAGCGATATGAGAGAAATTGCACGTTGGAGTTACTGACATGAGATGTGTGGCTATATAAATCGGAGCCCCGTAGTAACCCACTGCACGTTTACATGCACAGAAGAAAATTCTGTCCAGTTGTACAGCTTTAGGTATTATTTGTGATTTTCTATACAAAGTGTGGTTTTCTGTATGAAGCGTGGTTTCCATGTGGGTTTTCCATATGAAGTGCAGTTTCCATGTAAAATGTCATCTTCTGTATGATGTGTGGTTTCATATTCCATGTCTGTACTTTCAGATGAACTACAACCCGCAGCATGCGGAATGGAGTCGGGAGATACGCAGTGAGCCGATGTTAACGAGTGTCCCCTTAAATGACTGGCTGCTGTTGTTTGCTGGTCGGGACAGTTCGCTGGCCCAGGGTCTGGTCCAGGCACTGAGCAGAGTGGGACCGCCACAGGGGGTCGAGGTCAAACCACCTAAATTCCTAGAGTAAGAACCGGGAAAGACTGCTAAAAATATCTCAGTGTTGAATAGGATTTAAGATCCTTAAATTTGATCCCAGCACAACTTGTTTTAGGTTCATTGTAAGATTGGTATTTACCAGTATATACACAAGGTATTGCCACCAAGGCAGTGTTGTGTGGTACTTATGTAAAGCTAACACTTGGCGCTTTTGGAAGACGTAAAGTAAGTAGAGTTGCAGAAAAGGCTGTAGCCACATGGGAAGCTGTCTGTAGACTTGCAAATGTCTGTAGAATTTGTCTACGTTTTCCCTGCCTGTAGACTACATTTGTAACTACACAGACGATCCACCATTATCACATTGCATTAATCTTTTCAGCAAGTGGGGCATGATAGTCTAGTAACCATGGCGTGGAATTATTGCAAACTGTTGTTAGAAAAATTACAAACAAATTTTGGTCTAAAGCAAGGCGACTACTAATATCATGCCTACCAGGTTTTTACAATGAGACGGTTTGTGTACCGTTATTATCAGATTACGGGGCCAAGCACCCACTGGAGCCTACCTAACTGCTATCAAGGAGAACATGACCAGAGAAACCCAGCTTGTGGTCTGTATACTGGGCACCAATGCCAAAGACCGCTATGATGCCATCAAGAAACACTGCTGCTGTGTGGCTCCTGGTAAGTCACTCGGGTACAGGTTAACATCCCTTCAACAGTTGTGATTTTCCAAGAACACTGACTATATGTATATATATTAGCCATATAAATTAAGATATGACAAGGAAGTACATTGTTCATTTTGAAACTTATTCACAGTGAATCCCTAAAATGTAGAAGGTACCTACAATGAAAATAAGTCACTCGTTTAATATATGTAGATGAAGTACCTGATAGCATAGCTAACTCTAAGCTATAGCTTGAATCTTGCAACCTAGTGCATGCGTACTTAGAATATCCTGTGCAGAGTACATGTGTACCTACCCTTGTCTGTCCCCAGTGCCCAGTCAGGTCATCTTGAGTCGTACGTTGAGTAAACCAGCAATGCTGATGAGTGTGTGTACCAAGGTGCTTCAACAGATCAACACGAAAATGGGTGGTGAACCCTGGGGAGTGAATATGCCGGTAAGTCCACACAATACATATATACATGTACATGTATATAAGATACAGCATCAGTGTCGCTAGTAAATGTATCAGAACACAGTTACCAGTCGGTTAATATAGATGTTGCACAAACCTTGAAGTACTAGTATTTGTTGTCCTGTGGCTGATAATGTTTTGGCATGTGACAGCCCTTCTCAAACTTTCCTTGCTTTAATAATAATCTATCTTTATTTTTACTCGAAGTACAATTGAACTTTAGGTTATTTACACTGGATGGGCACATCACATTTCATTTCAATCATGAGACATAACTTGGCAGGCATTAGCCCGTGACGGGTTTCGAACCCGTGCAACGGGGGCATATGTCCTTCTGCGCGTAGCCTTAACCATTCGGCCACCGCACCGGCCTTTGTGTTGTTATATGAACTGAATAAGCAAAACTAAAGTACCATTGTCATCAAATAATTACTAGACAGTAGAGTCAAATTATATATCTAGACACTTGATGATCTTCTTGCTCTTCCTACCAGCTTCAGGAGTACATGATCTGTGGTATTGACACGTACCACGTCGGGAAGGGTGAGGGCAAGTCAGTGGGAGCCTTGGTCGCCTCTCTCAATGGAAACGCCACCCGATACGTGTCACAAACCTCGCCACATGTGAAAGGAGATGAATTGTCATCTCATCTCCCGACCATGTTACTGGGTAAGTTATACTGACAGCTCAGCTGTCATATTGATAGGTGATCTTAAAAAAAATACATGTATTCCGTTGGACTCAACACTGTAAAGGAAACATCAGATTTAGCTAATTTACATGAACATAATTATTATTTCAGCGGCTGGTACAAAACGGTTTGGCCATGGTGATGGAATTATTTGATTACAATTGCTCAAAAATGTATTCCATAAGATCAACCATGTTGAAGGAAACATTACGCCGATATTCAGGGACACTTAAAAAAGTGATGAAAGAGACGTCGGATTGAACTATGCTTCAGGGGTTTGGTACTCGATATATTTACATGTATACCTCATTTTACATATAAACCTAATGAAGATCATATATGTGATCTGCCAACACGAAAACCAAAAAAGATTTTATATTAAAATGAAAGTATATTTTTGTACACATGACAAGGTTGCACCCTTCATGTCCACCTGTTTAGTCCTGTGTGTAACCATGTTAACCAATGTTTCCAGCCTGCCTGAAGAAATATTATGACTTAAATAAGACACTCCCGAAGGGAATCATCATTTACCGAGATGGCGTTGGAGATGGGCAACTGGACGCTGTTCTGGGAAACGAAGTGAAATCCCTGGAGGAAATGTTTGAGAAGAGAATACCGAGCAGCGTACACCCTGCCTACAAGTGAGTGTTTTCTTGTATTCTTTTTACCTCCTAATTATACCTGCAGCTAGTTCAGCACTAAAGTATGTAATGTGCATTCATGTGGTTGCCTGTTTAAATAAATTAATTATTATAACCGTGCAACACAAGAGTTAACGTAATTCACGAAGCGTTAGTACAAAAATAATTTGAGTATATGGCACACATGACATACATGTATAGATATGAACAAAATAAGCAATATAAATTATGTGTAGCATGTGAAAGATGAATTTGTCAGTAAACTATCAATTATTAAATTATCACGCTTAAATTGTATGGTATACATGCAATAACGTTTGCCCTATATCTGCGTGGTTATAGGCCCAGGCTGGCAGTGATTGTGGTCAAAAAGAGGATCAACACCAGGTTCATGCTGCCCGGCCGGTCCATGACCAACCCACCACCGGGTACCTGTGTGGACCAAGTAGTCACGAGGAAGGAGTGGTACGTAAACGCCTATACTATAAACGCCATAAGTTGTGGTGACAAATTGCTTCAAGGCAAATGACCTGGAGGTAGTGGACATCATTGCTCCAAATTGACTACATGTACCAGTGCTTTTAGTATAGACCAGTGGTGCTATTGCTCATATTACACACATCAACCATTACTGCCGACTATACTACTACAGTGGTCCCCCTCTTTATAGTGGCCGCCCACTGTAATGTGGCCACAAATTTTTGCCACTGCTGTTATGAATACATTTACTTCTTTCTCTCGCCATGGGCCACCTTTGTAATATGGCCACAATTTCTTGGCAAAATAGGGTGGCCTTATTAGATGGGGACTGCTGTATTGGTATTGAACGCTATTACCGTAATATAATCATCATAACAACTGTACCACAAGTACTCTGTGTATAACCAGGGCCTCAAGCATTGTGAAACCTCTTACTCCAGAATTAGTACACAGTACAGCCTATCACTAAAACATTATCATCCTGTGTTCCAGGTATGACTTCTATCTTGTCAGCCAGTCTGTGAGGCAGGGAACGGTCTGCCCCACACACTACAACATCATCTACGACTCCACAGGAATTACGCCGGAACACCTTCAGAGATTGACCTACAAACTGTGCCATCTCTACTACAACTGGCCGGTAGGTATCCTACTATCCATTATATGGGAACACAGTTGCTATGTACATCATATGGAGAGGATCAGATATTTGTGGGATTGTAGTTTACTTTTCCACAATCAGTCATTTGAGGTCTACAAAGAAGATCAATGTACCGTGATCCCTCTATTTTAGGACCACCCATGGGATTTTATCTCTGTGGTCTTAAAAAAATAAGTTTAATACATGTAAATGTCAATGAAGTGGGCTTATTATCAATAAGGTCTTTAAGTAGAGCCTTGTAAAACATACAGAGGTCAGTGTAACCTCTCATGACTGCTGATTGTCACTTATGTCAGTGTTTAGTTTACTCAAATATGTCCTGTCCTGTTCCTTCCCCAGGGCACAATCCGGGTACCCGCCCCATGTCAGTATGCCCACAAGCTCGCATACCTAACTGGCCAGTCCCTCAGAGATAGCCCCAGGCCTGAACTCTGCGACAAACTCTTCTTCCTGTAAAGTTTTGTCACCTCAACCTCGCTGTAAAGTTTTGTCACCTCAACCTCGGCACTGGGCTGACACGGGGACTTTGGGGCTTCCAACCTGGTACCGCAGCTCACTACACTGCAACAGTGACAGTTCAGTACAGTGCAGCAGTGACTGATACAGGAACATACAGAGGAAGTGGCTGATATTCTGATCCAGCACTCGAATTTTACTATGTTTTGAGGATCTTTTGATGTTTTATCAGGCTGTCAGGTCAGGTTGTCTTATATATAGCATATATGGAATGTTTGTTGCTGGAGGGGCTTACACAGCTATTACGTACTGTGCCACTATAAAGGCATATTCCGTATGTACTGTATATACACGGGTTCACTGTAGATCTAGCATTGTACAATAGTGCTTCAACTAGTAATGGGTATACAGTAGTCCCTCTTGTAGTGGCCACTCTCAAGAGAGGCCCCCCTCTCTAATAAGGCCATAAATCTTTGACGCCACTGCTATCAATGTATTTACTTCTCCCTCTCACCAAATTCCACCTCTCTAATGTGGCCACAATTTGTTAGCAAATAGGGTGGCCTTATTAGACTGGACTACTGTAGGGTGGCCTTATTAGAGGGACTACTGTACCAGTGTTTTTTCAAGTGGAGATGGGTATACACTACTCTCTGTAATTACATGTATAACATTGTGGGTAGTAGTGTCCCCCTTTGTACGGTAGCATATATGTGTCATTGTGTGAACTTATTAACAGTTAGCCTTGTGATTCAACTATTAAGGTAGCATGCTATATGATCGTGCCATACAGCAAGAGAGGTTTTCAGAAGATTGTGTTATTATGATACAGCATTTCTTCTTTATACAATATATAATATATATGTACTAGTATACTCTTATTATAATTATCTACTATGTGACTGCATATTTCTCAATATTATTAAGATTATATACTGGTGCCATTTTAATACTGAGTGCATACAATGTGTACTGCATTTATGTTTCACTCCTACTCAAGGTTAGTCTTGGGTCTTGCAAGCTGTTTGTTGGAAACTTCTACAAATATACAAATATTTTTAAAACTAGTTAAAATTTCTTTGTAGGTTGTCACTGTTTATTTTACATATGACATGTATTATGTAAACTAGATCGTTTTTATGATATTTTTAAAACTGGTTAAGACATCGTTGAAGGTTATCACTGCATGTGTGTTATTTTACCTGTAACATGTATTATGTAAACTTGATCGCATACAAACAAGTATTCGGTTAATCTAATGGTTCAATCTTTTTGGAATTTGGCAGCCGACATTTAATCTCCACACTCATAAAGCAAAAACCCTGACCCTTGCAGCAGTTTCTAGCAGGTACTAGCAACAATATTCATCTGCCTACATGTGATCTATGTTTTACATTATACAATGCTAGGTTTTCTATGCTTGCCTAAGCGGGACTTGTTCACTTTCAAACGTCGTTCTGTTCATATTCTACAATGGACGCATGCTATATTTTTTAGAACTTGTACCGTATGTGGAAACGTTGATTCATAGCTCCAATAAAAAACTTGGTTAACAGCGGATTAATTTGTCTTTGTTGTATGTTGACTGTGAAAAAGATTCTCCAACCTGTACTTTGGGCAATTAGCATCATCTACTTGACGTGACATTAATTTGTTAAGCTTTCCTAAATTACTGCCACATGTACTGTACTTTACAGTGAACTAAGCATATAGTGGCCAACTGGTAAACATTTACATAACCGCTAAGAACCATACACTGGCGACATGTATAGCTTTAAGTTTTCCCAATCTATATCGACTAGAAATTCTGAAATACTCGCACCAAACTGAAGTTAAAATGTCTTTATTCGTATATAAATGCAAATAGTAGACTAACATTCTAAATGCATTGTGGATATAATTAAAGAAGAACTCGTGACTGGAAATGGTACATTTACACACAATATACACAATAGCATGCACCACAGACAACCTGGGCTGCCTAAACCACCATCATCCTGATCCATCCCAGACAGCCACTTTATATAGTCAAACCTGCTCGAGAGACCACCTGTATATAAAGATCAGTTTCTGCAGTCCATATATCTTTTCCATGTTATTAAACCTGTATATATATGAAGACCACCTATCCAACGCGACCAGAGACCGCCCTATTGTGGGTCCCTATATGCCTAGTTACACCCTAGCTGTATATAATGACCACAATGTAAGACTTTGTTTTGCCATTACTTCTACAAGAAATAACATCATGGACTCTGAACTTGCATGTTTTTGTTCTCATACTAAAGCAGGTGTACAGATTATTATAATTTGAAACTGCCATAACTCGGTAACTACAAGGCTGATTTCGATCATCTTTTCCTTTGTTTTCTTCCTAGTGACGAATGCTAGGTGGTGGTATGATTTGCTGCTGGTGAGCATAATCTCCTACAGGTTCCGGTGCATGGCTGTTTTTGGTCACACACTGTTACTGTTATTAACAGATTAAACTAAAGTGTCATAACATTTGGTCCCTGAATGTCACACTCCACAGACCTGCTTAATTTACACTTCAATGTGACAGTCTTGTTATAACACAAGTTCAAACGAAGGTTGGTCACCTTTGATCTCCTGCTCCCTCATACATGGGTGCCATGTAAAACTAACCAAAATATGTTGTGGAAATGGTAGACACATTTTACTTATTATTTTAAACTCACATCTATTTATGTGAGTTTTAGTTTTAAGTTAAGGTCAATACTATATTTGTAATATTGCAAAGAGATGCTCAATTATACATTGTTGTAGTAGTAAAAATTTAAACAGAAATGTAAACATACCTTTAGAACACAGGGAATGACTGCTAATTGAAGTGTCGTTTGTGAGTATTTAATAATGTGTAAAATTAACATATGCCCCAATTAAGCATGTGTGTAAAGATCACCTGTGTATCAAGACCACTTTCCTTTGGTCCCAAGGGCAGTCTTTATATACAAGTTTGACTGTACTCTGATTCATTCTTTTCATAGTTCGTACACAGTAAACAGTATAACAAACATTTAGGTGCAGAGATATGTTTTACTAGATTAATATGGAATATAGAATATGTTCTATAAATTGTATGTAATGTCCCAGTCCTCTACTGGCCATTTCTGCTAAAATGGTATATAATGGTATATAAGCAGTCCAAAGCAGCAGTTGTTAGGTGGGATGGTAAATTTAGTTCTACCTTTGATATATATGGGGGAACAAAGCTGGAACTGAATGTACTCTCACCTGTTCTTTTTTAGCTCTGCTTGACTCTGTCAGCAGAGCTCATGGTATGGGACTTTTGTCCGTCGTCCGTCCGTCCGTCCGTCCATCGTCCGTGTCGCAATTATCTCTGAACTGAATGCACGGATTTCTTTCAAAGTTTGCTTGTGGCTTCCCCTGGGCCATACGCTGACACGTTTTTAGCTCTGCTTGACTCTGCCAGCAGAGATTATGCTATGGGTGGATTGGTCCGTCGTCCGTCCGTCCGTCATCCGTGTCGCAGTTATCTCTGAACTGAATGCCCGGATTTCTTTCAAATTTTGGTTGTGGCTTCCCCTGGGCCATACGCTGACACGGTTTTTGAATTTTTCAAAAAAACCCCCACATTTTCAGATTTTTTTACGAATTTTTTTCGT
>JAAUYG010143038.1_pt1 | contig 15609 bp, 8 predicted proteins | sample 7278091 | NCBI WGS metagenome assembly JAAUYG01 (sample SAMN14350201, study PRJNA611818) | marine sediment metagenome | isolation source: surface marine sediment (0.6m) | place: French Polynesia: Moorea | collected 2018-08 | reverse complement strand
TTTTTTCCCTTTCCTTTTTTTTTTTGTGTTTTTTTTTTTGTTACATTATTACCCCCCCTCCCTCTCCATCTCTTCTCGCGGGGGGGGCGGGGGGGGGGCCCCCCCCCCCCCCCCGACACAGCACACCAACGATTATATACCTAATGTCTTGGCAAGGCCCGGATTGGCGGATCCTGTTCTATCCATTCCCGCAGCTTGGCCCTGAAACTCAGCTGAAGTCGGTAGTAGTGTAGAGTCTACTGGGGCCACCTGGAGGGCAAAACAAAGGAAGATTGAATGGCATATACATGCACAAACATATCCCACTTGATAGCTACCTGTCACGACTTCACGATCATTTACAATGAAATTTAATTATTTTTAATATACCTGCAAACTGTTTCTCTCATACCTCTCCAACACTTCACGTGAGAATGTATATCTATGTGCAGTTGTGCACACACAGGACTGCCAAAACTTGTTCTTAATTCTGACACATACTTCTGTGGGTGAACATGTAAAAAGCGTTTCAGATTCTACTACTAAGGCCACAACAATTTGTCAAGAAATTTTGGCCACATTAGAGAGGTGATCTTTGGTGAGAACACTGAGAAGGAAACATAAATACACCGATGGCAGTAGCGGCATTGACTTTTGGCCATCATGGCCATATTCTGATATTGCGGGGGGGGGGGGGGGAACTGTCCAGTAAGGGAGAGACCACTGGGCATTCACGGCTTTGCTGCCAAGAATTTATACCCTTTCTAGAGTGGTGTCCTCTCTAGAGTGTCCTTTAAGAGAGGCACCGCTGTAGCTGGAAGCGAGCCAAGTATTCAAGCTAGAGTCCCACTGTAGTCTTAAGTCAAAGTCTCCACTTTATAGAATTGCATACAATACCTGTGGGGATTCAATAGTGTCACAGAATTCGTCTGCATCACTGTCCTCCTCTGCAGTGGAAGGTACAGGCTGTGATGGCTGCCCCGTCGCTGTGGTAGAGCCAGTGGACAAATTCATGCCGGTGCCTGACAAAACTTTCTCTGCAAAACATCATCAAATAGGACTGCTCAGTACAGCACAACTGTCCTACAGACTGAAGTGGTCATCATGGTCAATACAACATGTAAAAGAGAATAAATTAAAATAAAATGAAATCAATTTCAGACAGAAAAGTGTGACCTTTCAAGACTGGGTGTACATGCGCTGTATACACATGATACAGTAACAAATTTAATCACCAGCTACAGAAACAAAGACCGTCATGGCTTGAGTGTCAGAACCCAATATTATATACCCAACACAACATTGCTAATCTGAGAACAAGGACATATTTCACAGCTTGTAAGGATAATCCAATGTTCTGTCTAGTAGCAAACATAATATACAGTTCCTACATCTTTTCTTATATTCCTCAGTGACCAATCCAGAATTTAGCGGTTGTCAGAAAAAAAAAACATTGCTAAGTACATACAATAGAACCTGCCTTGAAAGACCACCCTGCCCTATTGGCCATAAAAATATGGTCTCTCAAGACACGTGGCCTTTGGTAACAGGTTGAATTAGCATGATTACCAGATTACATTGACATGTGTGACCTTCTGCCAGGAATATGTGGTCCTTCAACATGTTCAAGATAGGTGGTCTCTCATGGCAATGGTTTCTCAAGACAGGTTTCACTGTACTCATTGATGAATTTTCAAGAAAGACACCAGATCTAGAGGAACAGTGTCTCCGACTTACCTAGCTCCCCTAAGTTTAAGTCTCTCCCCATGGCAGACCCTGTTGTCAGGCCTGTGGAGTCGCTATCATTTGCCGGTTTCATCAGTATGGGCGCTTTGTGTGTCGGAGTGGGTTTATTCTCTACAACTTCATAGAAGTTGTCCAGTTTGGTGATGAAATCCTGGACAAGCTGTGTATGGGGCATTGCCTCAATTATCTGTAATTCAAAATGTCATGTGTCTAGGGGTGTAAAGATACACAGGTACACCAGTGTATACCTAAGATACAGACCACAAGATATGCATATCGTATCGTGCCAAACAAATATCATTGGTGACCTGCGAGACCAGTATTGTAAGATACCAAGCATTTTTGTTGCATAACTTACCCACGAAAATGTTTACCCCTTAAGGCACGAGCGTAATTTGTGTGTATCATATCTTTACAAACTGTATCATGATACGTATCTTATCTCTAAAAGTCATATTGTTACACCCCTACATGTTTCATCAATGGAGGAACAATTATCATTATTTCCATGTCCTGCTCCAAGAATGTTATATACATGTATCTTCTGAAAAAAAGAGGTCTAGAAGCCTAAAGCTGTACTTGTAGGTGATCTGTATCCCAATGTAAGAACAACACTTCTAATATCCAAAGACATTCATCAGTTTGGTCATGTTGGTAGGATAACAAAACGAGCGAGTTCATTCGTCACAAACACTTGTTTGGTTCTCCTTATTGTGAGACTTTCATCCACTCTGTTCAGTTAACAGTCAGTCTGAGGAAGTTCACTGAACAGAGCGGACGAAAGTCTCACAATAAGGAGAACCAAACAAGTGTTTGTGATGAATGAACTCTCTCGTTTTGTCAACACTTCTAATGATGTACATGAATGTCACAGTCTTGTAGACAGTAGTGTACCATATTTTAGGTACTGGTATTAGTGTTAATGTAGAAAAGAAACGCCCCAGTACCTGTTTGAGCTCTTCCACATAATTATGCATTGCATCTTCTGCAGACATGTCCCCAAGATGATTCCAGGCGTCCCTGTACCAAGAAATAATGTTGCATACACATGATACAGGCTGTAGGTTGCTCACATAAAATGATGGACACATTGGCCACTGTTGTCTTGCAAAATCCCCAAACAAATAAACTCTGTGGACTGTGGCAGTAAGTATTAAAAATATTTGGGGGCAAACAAATATTTCCCTTTTCTCCGTTTACAAAGAGTAATTCTCACTGAGAACCCGGTTAGAAATAATACTACTCAAGACCATGAAAGATTACTTTAATGAGCATGACAAGAGCTTTATAAACATGATCCCATTCATCCCTGTGTTGGTCACACGGTCTCTCTCTCTCTCTCTCACTCTCTCTCTTTCTCTCTCTCACCACATTTTCCTTAGGCCTTACCACTTAGCTTTTCCAACAACATCGTAAAAAGCTGGTCTGGGGACATTACATTGGCCACTAGTCGCTTGCTTGTAGTATCCATACAGCCTCAGCATCAACTCCCTGGATGGTTTGAAGGAGCCTGCCAACCGTAGAATATCCGTTACTACCCATTACCAGGTGGCCGCACGCACACACAACGGACAGAACACAGAAAAGGACGAAAAGAGAGGGAGAAAACAAAACACAAAAAGCAGAAGTTAAAACACAAACGTCATGCAAAAGAAGTGCACACAAAAATTAGTTAAGTAAACAGAAACTTGATAAGTAAAAGAAAGCCACAACCAGAAAACAACAAAAGATGGTGGGGAGAAGAATTCAGATAAAAGCATGAAAAGAGGAAGAACAATAACAATCACTTACAAATACAAATGTACATCATACAGAGTATTATTTACATCAAGAATTTTCAACATGCTTAGTGCTCCTGCTGATATGAACATGAAGCCAAAGCTTTAAATATGTCAGGCAACTAATGGGTTGCATTGCTGTCAATTGTAGCAACATCCATGCAATTGAAATATATTCTATGTTTTGCTCTGGAATATGTGTGTCAGGTTGTTATTCATGCATTCTCCTGCTAACGATATATATGAGAGCCGAATTATCATGCAATATCAGATGAAGCAACCGTGGTACTAACTGAATTGTCAGATTTCATATTATATTAATTGGTTGTCTCGCCTGCTAATTTCATGTCATGTAGGTATCATGCAACAGCAAAAAGTAACAGAAAATTAAGCAAAGAGATAGCCCACAGAAGCAAGTGTTACGACACTACTGAAAACAAAGATTTAGTCAAGTGGATTAGAAAAACCAATACAATGTATACATTGGTCAATACATTTTAAGACCACCCATTCAGCATGAAAAAAGTGTGGTACATAAATTGAAGGTGCTCTTCCAATAGAAGTATATATTTATACAGAAAATATGAGTGGTGCCACTGATGGATGGTCTTCACTCTTAAGATAGAGGAAGTCTTAAAATAGAGGCATCTTAAATTGCAGGGACCACTGTATAGAACACATAACCAGAAAGATACAAGTTGTCAACATGACATCTCATGCATGTCATATTAAGGAGAGCATAAGTTGAAGGAAGGTCAAACAATTGGAAATGATGATTTCTCAGTCACCAGATCACTTTAGATAAAACAGAGACAATGGTAATTCTTAGTGTCTTATCTTAGCATTTTACCTGTATGTGTACATTCATTGATATTAAAGGGCATATCTGAGGTAAAATGACGTTCAGGAATCTATGCACAGGAGCGTTCTTTGTAGGACTCTCAACCAATATCAATCGGCCACTTGGGTTAAATTCACCCCATTACTTCATAATAAGCGAAAATGTAACCATGCTACAAAAGATACTCCGGGCCATGCACATGCCATATCGGTCCCGAATCGTAACGTCGGCAATGGTTCCTCTCCCGATACCCTCTTTGCTAAGCTAGCTGATCCTCTGATGCCTGATACCTCCCCCTACCCATCCACACCCGGCCCAACACACACGTCACCGCATTAACCAACAACCTCGCTGCGAGTACCAGAAGTGCTGCCCTGGTTTCGGCATGTGCACACTGCCGGTATGCTGTATAACATATGCACGTTGGCTCCCGGCACTGGCTGTCCGAGCCCGACGGCATACTAGTATACTGATTACTTACAATGATTTTTGGGGCCTTCTGGGTTTGTTCATTATGGCAACTAACGAGCTAAAGTCGTCTGGTGCCACAAAATGTTCCCTACATATCACTATGATCCAAAGCATGATGCCAGTCTTTCCGCGTCCCACGCACGAATCGTTCCATTTTCCTGGATTATTTTGTCCTTGGGAAACAACTGGGTGCTGATACCATCACAGTTGGAATTAGAACAACCTCCCACAACACACCTTTTCACTATTTTACCATCAACTTCACGTAACAATCACAATTTCTACAAATATGCGACACACGTGCCTATAGACGCCCTTTTCCAGCATGGGCGGGGTGCACGTGTGTGTGTGTGTACTTTCAACGAGTGACGTCATACAAACGCTCCTATCGGGCCACTGGCCTGTTTCAAGTTGCAGACGAATTTTTGCCGAATATCGCATATTTGACAGGGAATATCTCGCGCTATGCATGTAATTCGACTGAAGAAAATATACCAAATGATTTCATATTTCATACTTTATCTAATGGACAAATAAAAAAAATTATAAATTACTTCAGATATGCCCTGTAATTGGTTAAAACACATGAACAGGTTAACAGTTGTTCTAAAGGCCTAAGCTGAACGGAAGTGGGGGGGGGGGCAAGTTTCAAAATTACTCAGTTAGCCTAATCATTCATGGTTCTTAGACGGATAAACACTGGTTAAACACTTAATTTCTAGACAGAGTATCCGTCTTTACAGAAAATACTAGCTGGCTAGCTGGTGCTTACTAAGTTACTACGTAGGCTAGGTTGTTTACAACCCAAGATTTATTGTACCGATATCAGTGTATCATGTCAATCAATCATGGTCTATGAAGCGAGTGGTTTCTTAGCAGCTTAGTAGCTGGTGCATGTAACTTAGTGTAAAGCCAAAGGTTACCCTGGGCGATAAAAGGTTATAATTGGTCAACTGTCCAAAGGTTAATTTTCAGCCCGTCGTTTTAGGCTCTTGTACTTCAAAGATTCGAAAGCAAAAGTAACAATGACATTTAGCATTGCTTCCAATTACCATTTCTCGGTATAGTCTGAATCACATTTACAGCAGCTTCGAATTTTTCTTTGGAGCTCGCAGGCATTTCTGACGTTTGTTGTTATTTGTTTCGGGACGAAACTTAATTCGTTCATTAGAAACACCTTGGCGGCTAAGGTTCTAGTGACAGTCGTAGTGACAAGGCTTCAAGACAGTGTAACGTATTAGGGTAATAGAAAAAAAAACACTTAAGGGCCCATATAACCCCATATACTTATAAAGTAACAGATAAAAATGCTTCGGCATTCGGATACAACATAAATGAAATGAAATCCTACACAGATGTCTGACAAGGTGATCACTTATTTATTTATTTATTTATTTATTTATTTATTTATTTATTTATTTATTTATTTGATTATTTATTTATTTATTTATTTATTTAATTAATTAATTAATTAATTAATTAATTATTCTTTTTCGTTTGTTTGTTTGTTTATCTTATTCATCTGTCACCATCCCTGTCTGGTGGCTGAATGGTTAGAATGCTGGACAGGTTGATTTGTATAGCTCAGTTGAGCGGGTTCTAAAAATATTCATGGGCTAATTCCATGAAATGCCGGTGTTTTTGACCTATAGAAAAAGATTATGCATGTATTACAGTGTTGTAAATGTTGTCAGTGTACTTCTACTACACGCACAACATGAGTTATGAGGCAAGATTTCAATGAATTGTGAAAACAATTCTAATTTCTCTGTGGACATAACTGTTCAACTGTCATCCATTTATGAACTAGGTAAATGTTATTTATCGATATCAGATACTATATATGTATTGACTATTTTAAATGAAGAATTATTTGTGCGCTCATCACAAAGATCATTGACTATATTTGATTACGGCATGCTGAAAGACTCAGGTGCATGGCCTGCACTGACAAGGATTGACTCAACGATTTAGGACAATCACACAAGTAAACAAAAATCTCAGCCATGGGCCTTTAGAGCAGATCTCCTTATACCACATCAATGCAACTACATGGTCCAACCTGTCCCCTGTTACCATTTATATCGCCATGATTTATACCCCTTGATTTCATTACTAGTAATGACCCACAGCACAGTACAAGCAAGAGACTATGCAATGTGACCAGTTATCTGAAAAGATCCTTTCTACCACTAACTGTGACATCAGCTTTTGTCACGAGTTCTGCTTAGCATTCACGAGGGAGCGCAATTCCTTTACACCGTAAAATTAGGCCAAGCATTCTACAAGACAGGGACACTGCCAGCACGGGAAGCTGGTATCAGAAAGCTTGCTACAGCTGAAACTAGAAATACATACAACCCCGTAACCAAGGAGATTGTCGAACTGCATACTTGCAATATTTAGGATAATAATTAGCTCCAACCTCTGCTCTCTATGTAATTAAACCCTTATGAGTGACAAACTAGCTTCCCAATGACTGGACTCACACCTCTTTATATGCCAGTGTTCAAGAAGGGGTATATACAGTAGGTTGGAAACCATCGACATTTTCCCCAGACTTATGTGGATTGCAAAATACTCAAACACGTAATTGGTAAATATCTTGAAGTTGTTCGAACTTTACTCATGCCACAATAGCACAGCTTCATGAAAAGCCCACTTATGTGAGTCGCAACTGCTCGATCCTCACTATGGAGCACCTATTCCAGTCTTGTATTCACATCGTACACAACTGGACATTTTGCATCAGAGTACTTTAGTTGAGCTTTCGACACTGTCCCTCATGAGCACTTGTTGGGAGCCGGTTGGGTACAGGGTCTTTATTAAACAAATAGTGCAGGCATTCTGAACCAGCATATCATGTGCGATATGTGATGGAGAATCATCAGACCCTTCACCTGGCCTACCTGGACTCCACAGTGGACAGCGTCAGGCCCATTATTATTCCTCATATATGTTAACATACCCAATAAAGCATCAGCTGGAACTCTGAGTACTTTTTGCACATGACTACCTGCTCTGCCAAAAAGGTTAAATCCCACCATGATCAAGTTATCATTCAGAAGGATCTGCATATTCTCTTCAGCTAAGGGCATAACATTAATTGGGGGGAGATTTGACCCACAGAAATGGTATATTTATATGCATGCTGCATGCCAAACCCATTGTGTTAAGAAAGCTATGTGGCGTTATGCTAGACTGAGTCACTCAGATCTAGAATCTCGGTGTCATCATCAATTCGGAGAAATGGTTAAAATAGTGAACTCCGGGTCCTCAATACAATTTAGAAAATTAATGGTTCACATCCTTAACGGAGCAGTCATCTTGTTGCTGATGTTATCTTACTCAGAAATTGCAATTTCTTCCAGCTAGAAATGAACATCAGTGATTTGTGGTACACAGTGATGGTGTATGGCAACACATTAAATTATACCCCAGTGCCAGAAGTAGGTGTTGAACAGAATTTCTGGGGGTAACGATACCAAAAGCAGTTGGGACAATATAGGGGAAAGAAGTATATAGCAGTAGTCGTGGTAATATGCATGACATGTATATCAGTCACAAAAGTAAGATTTGGGCATTGCGAACCCAATGAAAATAATGAATGAGGAAAAAGTATGTGTAAACTGTAAAATGTATTATACATGTTTTGATGGTACATACTGTAGAGAAGACGAAACTTCAAGTTATTATGAACACGCAATCATGGCCCTTTATATAACAGTTTCAATCAAAACAGAGCATGCAGAAACAAAAAGAATTTTATTTCGCAGATATAATACACATGAAAACACTTTATACTGTACTAATACTTATGTATAATGGACGGATCAACACCTCACAAGCAATCTCTGCTATCACATTCAACCAACACCATTCACCCCCACGTGAACAAGGACATTCAAATATGCATATCCCTTATGATTAATAAATAAGGAGCACATTAACTTGCACAAATATACACATGTACTGCAATCATTCAAGCAAGTGTGAACCAGCTATAATGGTTATAACTGAGAGTGAATATCGCTGGCAATCTCAAAGTAGTGAATGCATGGACAAAATTGCGAAACAATTCTGTCCGTGCGCATGATTACCAAACAAGACAAATGTACCTAAAATCAGCAATCCTTGGTATAATGTTGGAATCTACTGCTGTCTCTCTGTATGTTTAAGGGATTTAGATATACATGGAAATGTGTGCCATTTTCTTGTCGTGTAAGCATTTTCATGCAGATCTTGTATCACAGTATATATAATGTGGCTATATCAAAGGTCACTTTTAATATTCAAAAATAGTTCAGGAATGTTTGTATCCATATCATTCTTGGTTACTTTCAAAAAACAGACAGGGCTGCATTTGTAGATGTTGATCGAGCACAATATATGCAGCATTCCTTCCTACTGTTCCTCCACTGGTTTCCGGCAATACGGACAATGACCTTTCTGCAGGACTAGCAGTTCGTAATCATCTGTGTGGAACAGCTGAAACAGAAAATAAAAACATACGAGATAGGTTATTTGTACGTTATAATATAACTGTTAATAGTTAAGAAAGAAATTTGGATTAATCATGTAATATTCAGGGTAAAAACCAAAGAAATAAATCTCATCTGGAAAGTCTGTGTAATGGGTCTTTTAATCAATGAATCTCTTGCACACAATGCGATACACAGCACAAATTGAATAAAGGAACATCGCCATGAAGAACCTTTGGACCTGAAAATTCAGTGTAAAAAGAGAGTGAGCTCTCTATTGCAAAGTATAGGGGGTCTTTAAGCAATGAATCTAAGTGCACCCCACGTGGTATATAGCACAAATCACTTGAAGATGAGCCATTTTGGAGTTCCACAAGAAACTACACATTTAAAATCAACCACTGTATATGGATCTAATCATTATATCTAATCATTATCACAATCAAACCACATCCAGCACCTATTCTTTAAGTTCACAAAACTGACTACCAAGCTGTTACAAAATTGCTAAGTATTCTCCCAGAGACTTCCTATTTATTTATTTATTTATTTATTTATTTATTTATTTATTTCTCTACCTTGTGGCAGGAGTCACACTTTGTGATGGAGACATCAGTCATGACCATCTTGAAGAACTGGTATCGTAGAGGTTTCGGCCATCTGCAGATGATCACATCGGTACGGGACAATGACCTCAGCACATCTCGACTCACCACGACTGGCTGGAAATCTGCCCCACCCTGCTGCAACATAAATACATAAACCTTTATTTTTGTATATAAGCAACATCAAGCATGAGGTATCCTTTCAAACATAACATCTGTCTTGAAAGACAACAGGCCAATCTGTCAAAAATCCATCTTTTATGCACATACGGACACTGTCTTGCATGCCATATTTAAACCACTGTCTTTTCCTACATGCAGACACGCAGGCATGTTTTTCCTACATGCAGGCATGCAGACACTGCCTTGCATGCCATATTTAAACCACTGTCTTTTCCTACATATTTCTTTCTGAGATAGTGTTTTCACAGATATTTATAATGATATCAATTAAAATTTACAGTGTATATAATTATATACATAATACCCATTATTATTATTATTATTAACATTGATGTAAATAACACCATGCAGATTGTTTGTCTTTTAATATTAGCCAACGGGATGTCATTCTAGACACTCTTTCTATTCCATACCATTGGTCAATAGTGTTTATAGCGTCACTCACGTCAAAGCTGAGGCAGGCTGAAAACGGATCACCATCTGTTCCATCAGACACCGGGACATCATCTATTCTCAAAGACTGCATGTCTGTACACATGGTTAAGGATGCCAGTAAAAATTCTTTATGACTACTCTTTTAGAGAAACAGTGAATAAAATGCAGGTTTATATAACCAATCATACCGATGGTGGCCCCCAAAGTGGTCCCAATTTCCGGGTGTTCAGTTGAGAGAATTTAGTATAGGATCCTTTCTTTTGTAAAAAAAATTAATGATTTTTACATTATTAACTGCGAAAAAAAAAAAGAACTACCCTAGCGCCCAACAAAAAGTGGTCTTTCGGTGGTCTTTATGTACAGGTTCAATACCGTGGAAAGTATACCCTTGGGGACCTGTACAATGCGGTCATTATAGGCAGGTGGTCTTTATATACAGGTGATCTTTGGAGCAGGTTTGACTGTATATTTTTGTAGGGAGATGGGGGGCAGTTATAGCAAGGATACTGGCAGCACTGGACTCTTTCCAGCTGTCTTTGCCGCTATCACGTTTCGGCGCAGACAGGTCTAGGAGATTCACTGCTTCGTCATCTGTGATGTCATCCTCAAGAAAGAACTCGACCAATGGCAGCACTTCTGCAAACAGAATACACAGCCAGGCTTTTATATGTTAGATAAGACAACATAAAAGTTTCTATGGCTGCTATAAAGAACTCTAGTTTATATGATGGAAAGAGTAGAATGGAATATCTATAAACATGGGCATAGTAACATCCAATATTTTAAGCAGCTATGATTTATATTTAACAGTTTTCAAATTTGGTGCACGGCATGCATAAGTCTAAGTTTTGACTTGAACCAAATTCTTAGTCATTCACATTGCTCAGGTTGGTGAATTACGTCAAGACTTAAGTCTTATTAAACAATATGAAAAGAAGAAATCTGGACTACAAAGATATCCTCAGATTTATTCAGCTATAAAATTGTATGTTTAAAAATCTGATTAATTTAAAAATACATTTTTTTCATTACACTTAGTAATTAAGTTGGTGATGTGCCATGTCAGTAAACACAGCAAACTCTGCACTAAATAGAGTGACAATCAGATTTAAAAAGTATAAGAATTCAGAGAACTTACCAAATGACACAAAAGAGTGGACAAATGGTTGTTGACAGTTGATACAAATGCGACCTTGGTTGTTGAGTAGTGGATTTGTGGTCGAGCATCGGTAACACATCGGCAAAAGATCCTAGAAGGTTCAAAGCAATTTTTGGTGTGCCATCTTCATCAATTTGCATAAACTATTTTACATCTAGCTCACAAAAAATCAGGTTATACACTCTACAATCTGCAAGAATCTGACTGCATTCAAAAAGATGTTCAAAAATAAGTATCCAGTAACGTTTGATTATACTTAGTGGCACTTGCTCTGAAAAAAGCATATACAATGTGGAATTAAGAAGAACCAAACATGAGAGCAAGTACGATATTCATGTGCACAGAATTTTCTTGCCTCAAGTTACATGTACCTCATTATCGTGGAACGGTTTGGATCGTATCGTGACACTTCCCAGGTCGACCGACTCCTGGAAACGCGATGGCACCCGCAGTGCCTGTAGCTTCTCAAACGCATGCCGTGCCAACTTGAAAGCTCCCAACGTTTTGCTCTGCTTAGCGAGAGCATATAACGTGGCACTCAGAAAAGTCAAGGAACTTACGATGTAGATAGAATTCAAATGAAAATAAAGTACATACAAAAGGTTTCATGCTGGGCCACAAAAAGGAAAAACAATATATTTTGTTACTTACCAACTCATGGAAACACAAATTTTTGAACTATACGTGCTCACTTAATTTTGAGAGTAAATTTTTTTACTGGTTGATTTAGAACTTGCTTTTGAACGGTAAGCCACAAAAGACTTCAAATTTGCCATACCATTTTCAAACACTTCTTTAACTAAACATTATGTACCTACTACCCGGAGCTCTTTACTACCAACCAAGTCAAAACAAGAAGTGGATAAAAGGATACACTTTGGAGACACCCACAGGAGTGTCATCAATAAGGCTGTGCATCAGGTATCTCGCAATGTTGAAGAGGGCTTCAGGTAGGTGAGATGTGAATGGCTCATCCTGCAAAAATGTATGTACCGTATACATGTGCATACTCATAGCCACTTAAAGCATTATAATGGCTTAACAATTTATATTTTCTATGTTATACATTAATGAACTGAGACACAGAGGCCTTCTTTCTCACTTATAAATTACAATTGCCAACAAATACCATGAATGTCATTGTGGTCACATATGAGACTGAATAGTTAATGTTTATGAGCTTTGCATGTCAGTAAACATGGTAAAGTCTATTTTGACATCTATACATGTAGTTTAACTCACCAGAGGAAGAAATTACGGTAATGATTATTATAGGTGCTTCATATTAGTTACCATAAAGTGCTTCATATTAGTTACCATAAAGTCCCATGCACTATCTACAGTACTTCAAGGTATGCAATATAAATGCACCATCAGTGGTTCTCAACTCTATATCTGCCAAAACTAACTGCTTTTGTCTACATGCATATCTACAATTGGACATAAACCGGCTCCAAACTTAACCTTACCGTGTATCTCTGAATAGAATGGTATGCATAATACATTGCGGCTTTCTTCTGAAAGTCTTGGAATTTTCCAAGCATTTCGTCTTTTTTCTCTGCATCTTCTGAAAGTGACATATATAAACAAGATATGTTTGGAGGATGGGATGATGTTTGTGAGAGAAGACAACATATTCACTTTATTAATTTATTCATCATGTAAACATGTATATAAGTGTTAAAAAATTATGTGCCCAAAGAACGATCTCAGATATATCTTATTATAAATGAACACCAAAAATCTGGGTATAACATTGAATAGACTGGAACGATTACCGTAAAAGTTCCATTTGAAGCCACGGGTACTATTAGAATGTAAGTTTCGATATTTATGCAAATTAACCAAAAGTCTCTGTGCGGACTATATTAGAGCAGTATTAAGATTACACTGGTATTTAAAGCCCACATGTCGACTTCCCAACTCACGGTCCACGTTACCAGTTGATCATTTAGATAAACATTAACTGAATGATTTATGTGATGTTCTCTGGTGGAGAAACTGATACCCTGCTAATAATAAATTATTTCCTGATTTCTTATGTTACTGGTACTGACAAAGTGCCAAAATGTAAACCAAGCTGATTACACGAGCCACATATGTTCCCCGGGCACTGACATATGCTTAGAGATTACTAGTACCAGATCTTCCTTCAATAATTTGCCTACCATGAACTGACACATAGCAGCCAATATTTTGCAACAAAGGGTGCAGACTCAATTAGATACTTTGTTGGATTTTAATACATACATGTTCCACTAGACTATGACCTTCTAGGCCTACTGCGGCTTCAATTACCGGTAGAAGTGCGGCTTCAAATGGAAACTTTTACGGTAGTGCTTTAAATTGTACTATAGACCTTACATAGTACTATCTTTCCCACCAGGCTATTTCACATTTAAAATTGCCTTTTATGCTTGAGAACAGTACGACAGCACCACTGACTCGGTGACAAATAACTTATGTGTGAAATATGTTGGAGATGACTTAGTCAAAGCAGTTTATCATTTTCACTGCAATAAGTGTACTGGAAATCTTAAATAAAAAAAAATGTTTCTAATTTAATTTTTGCAATTTAGCTAATAATAGCTTTCTGATATTAGAGCTTGGACACTACAGATAGGTCTATAGAAATCATTTGCACTTATTGGAGTGGTATGTACATGTATTACCTAATAGAATAACCACAGCATAAATGTATGTGTATATTCAAAGTACTTTACTCCCTTGATTATACATGTATATCACTGTTAACACACAAAGTTATTGTTAGCTTAAACATGTTAAAGCTATACATACTGTATTTAGGTATTTACACAACAGTTTCAGGACATACGCAAATCCAGTGATTTGATAGAAGATGGTTTATATTTCCTGCGATCTTTTACTCAACATAGAAATATACAAAACAACCAATTTAATATTTACTAACTTAACATACAACAAAACTGCGGTAGATGTGTACAATTAATGATAAAAGAACTGATGTTGGTTGTGTTTTTTTTTAATACAAAATCAGTAAAGATCATCCTGTGTGTTGCTAGATCGAGGTTAATTCAGCTAAACTTTTTCTTAGAATTAAAGGGGTTAAAATCAACAAATCAACGAACATAAAAAGACCTTTAATTAAAGCAATGATTTTTTTGTTCAAAAAGAGTTATAACATTGAAACAAGAAATTAAATTTTCAGCAGGCTATAACACCATACATGAAGGTTCAATGGATTCAGGAAACATATCATGAGTCATGACTGTATGCTAGTAAGGTATCCATTATTGCACTTGATACAAATAACTGCTATCCATGCATGCATATTAATTATTCAAACCACAAGTTTGTGTCAGAGGCCGCAACACTGTAATGAGCTATGGCGTTAGATCTACATTATCAATACCTTCATATGTCTAACCCTTAACCATGTTAACATACGAAAATTTATGGACTCGGATGAGTCCTTATATTGTTTTAACATAGCGAACATCAGGTCCTACCTTTTGCATGATCGTAGCAGAGAATGCAGCACCAGCTAATAACCGGCGTTAAACCCCCTAAAACGCCGTAATCCCACTTTAATCTACGTTAAAACCGATCTACCCCTCCTGGGACCGGATTTTACCGTGGTCCAGTGTTTTCCCGCGTCCCTGACAAAGGCTGACCACCAGCCGACCTGCCCACGAATCACAGAGTTCGAAATCACGAACCGTGACCGTGCATTGTTCGTCAGCGGCTATCGGCGGCGGGCTGCCAAACCGTACCATTCAATCGTCCCTCCCTCCCGACCTGGCTGTCTCCTTCTGGGGGACGATTGAATGGTACGGTTTGGCAGCCCACCGCCGATAGCCGCTGACGAACAATGCACGGTCACGGTTCGCGATTTCGAACTCTGTGATTCGTGGGCAGGTCGGCTAGCGGTCAGCCTTTGTCAGGGACG
>JAAUYG010026436.1_pt1 | contig 15609 bp, 11 predicted proteins | sample 7278091 | NCBI WGS metagenome assembly JAAUYG01 (sample SAMN14350201, study PRJNA611818) | marine sediment metagenome | isolation source: surface marine sediment (0.6m) | place: French Polynesia: Moorea | collected 2018-08 | reverse complement strand
TTTTTTGTTTTTTTTATTTTTATATATATTTCTTTTTTGTTTGTTATATAGATAGATAGAGAGAGAGAGAGAGAGAGAGAGAGAGAGAGAGAGAGAGAGAGAGAGAGAGAGAGAGAGAATGAGAGAGACTTAAGGTAGTCGACGCCATGGGGTATATTTGCAATATATTTACCGCCGACTTCAAGTTTTTGTTTGAAACATTATATGTATTTCGATATGCATTTCGTACACTTCTGTGCTTTTTATACTCACTCCATTTAATTCCTTTAGAATCTGCACTAGCTATCCCCAAAATTAATATTCCGAACACCACATAATTTGCAGGTTTTGCGAGCATGACGAGGCCTTTGCTGCGTTCAGTCGGCGAACAAAGCCTCAGTGGCGCGCATTAAAGACAATCGACAAAAGGTTCCACTGGTTCAGTTGGCTGTTTACAGGCAATCCAAGGGGCACTGTAATCGGTGATGTCTCCAGTCTCTGTGGCTGTGCAAATAAATATTGTGCCACTTAAATAACTGTACATAAATTTACTTTCCATATTAATGTAGATTCATGGTTCTTCATTCAAATGCAGATAAGAATTCTTATCCATACTGTTACGACTGCCTTTTCACTATGATTTGACCAAATTTTGCAAAAGTACATGTTTAGAAAAGTAGTCTAAACAATAAGGCAATCACCATGACAGAGAAATATGTACCATGCTGTTACGTAAAATTTTCTGATTAATTTTAATAGAGCTTAGGCTGAAAAAAAACAAACATTCCACAGTTCACCAGCACCCACCACACCCATAAAAGAAAGAAAAACAAAAACCGTTTATTTTGGGGTTCGTATACCATATACATTGGGCCCTATACTCTGTTGTTAGCCTGCGGGTCTAGAACAAAGACTGTAGTAATAACTATATAATAATAATATGAACAAAGACTGTAGTAATAGCTAATAATAATAATATGCAGTTCTTATGTAGCGTGTTAATATCTGCACATGTACTATGACATTGTTCTGATCCGGATTAAATTATCTGTTTTTATCTTAACACAATACATGACTATGACTATGCGAAATGTGTGCAATACAGGTCGATCAGTTCCTGATGTACATGTACAATTTTGCCAACACCAGATGTGAAAGTTTTCAGAACAACTATTGCTCATTGTGTTACTGCTACTATGTGTCAGCCCTTATATTATACATGTACATGAATCCAGTTTGGAAATCATGCATTTGCCTGAATAGATAATCGATATGAATGCTACACATATACATTAAGCTAGAAAACCCCGGCAGGGGTGATCAGTTGATCTGAATTGGTTGAATCCAAACATTAATTAGTTAAAACATTTCTAGCGTCAGCTTAAAGTTTCTATACAGATTGTGCATATATAAGGAATGTTACGTCAAAAAGTGTGATAATTAAATGCTCTTTTACGTCTATTATTACGCTTTCGCCTAGATAATTTGTCAGTATGTCCAGTTTCTGTATGCAGTTGCAGCACATAGCATTTTTTTTTTTTTTGCCAATACGTTACCAACGCCTGTATACTGGCCGTTAGATGACATGGCCGGCAATTGACACCTCTGGCGTCAGCCGAAATAAAGGCGGCCACCTCTTTGTTGTGCCCACAATCGCCCAAGGGCACAACTGAAGTAGTCGCGCGAGTTTCATCTTAGCAGGGGACACGCGTCGTAAAAAGGTGAAACATCAATCAGGTTAGGCCAACACCAGCAGGTAGAATAGACCAGTGCAAAGGCCTACATTTGGCCTGGCAGAATTGCATGAATTGGCAGAACCTCGTTCTGGTGTTAGCAGGCATGCACAAACTAAGCTAAGTGCAAAAACATTTGCTACGCATGGGAGCCTAATACCCACTTGGAACTCACCAAACAAGACTTTTGTATCTATCTATTAATATCGAAACAAAATCCTGCTGTATGCATGGCAATTGGTACAACTGACAAAAAACAGATCAATGTTTAAGCGGATATTACACACGCTGGACCCTTTGAATACACTGGGTGTAGAAACATGTATACACGTCATGTAAACAGAGCGTCAAACAATCACGAATTTTCACTGTAACATCAAGCGAGAACCCATTAAACAGAGAAAGACGATTCGTAGTTATATCACAACGAAAGCGGACTTTATTTTAAGTAAATCCTATGATTGTAAGTAATTTATCTTCAGTTATTATTAAGAAATTGTAACTTGTGTTAATTGATGTTTAAAAGAAGGTGAAAATGACGCAACGACTGTACGTTTGATACAAAACCAGGCAAGTTTTGAGAGCTTGTCATGCGCTTTTTTAAATAGTATATTAATGAAAGTTGCACATCACAGTACATTAAACATGTATTGGAGCAGTTCAACCAGAGTAATCAGCTCTGCTTCTTCAAGGCAGCTGGCACCGGCTTGTCTCTGAAGACTGTCTCTTGTATCCAGTCCCCCAGCCACTCCGGCATTGCCTGCAGTGGCAGGAAGATGAATTTCGCGTCTTTGCCCACCACATAGCGTGCACGTGGAAACCGCGAGCAGAGCGCATGCTCGTAAACATCTATGACGTCACTGATCCGGTCCGAGCCTAACTTGTCCACCAGCTTATAGGCATACAGATCCACAGCTGAAAGTAAGGGAAATGGTACATTCAGGCAAGTCATGGCCGAGATGCTTGACATATCAGGCTAAGTAGTAGTAGTGGTAGTAGTAGTAGTAGTAGTAGTAGTAGTAGTAGTAGTAGTAGTAGCATTAATCATAGTAAATATGGCATGGCACTATCAGTAGTAGTTGTAGTAGTAGTAATGTAGTTGTTGTGGTAGTACTTGGAGTATTAGTCATCATCATAGTGGTTGTTGTAGAACAGGGATCTTGCAATTTTAGTCTACCCATTCACACACTGGATCTTAGAATGGTATCTTACAGTGCAGATACAGTAGTCCCTCTATTTTACAACCCTCTGTTTTAAGACCACCCTTGGTTATAAGACCGCTTGATTTGGTCCCGAAGGGTAATTTTCTGTGTTAAATTACCTTTATTTTAAGACCACCTGTAATATAAGACCACATTTGCTTGGTCCAATGGGTGGTCTTAAAATAGAGGGACCATTGTAGTGGTCTTAAAATAGAGGAGCCTTTAAACTTCAAGGCTTACTCTATAGACATATCAGTGTTTCTAGCAGTGGTGATGGTATACATATTCCAAATGCAGAAATCTCAATATCAATTTTGAAATATTGTTTTTGTACTTTGGTCTTTAAAATCGAAGCTTGATCATTATATTCCAGTTGTGCACAATTATTGTATTCATGTTTTATTAAAAATGCCGCAAAATAATATGGAATAAATTAGAATAGTTCCCGCTGTCTCTTCAGATACTAAAGAGCGAGGAGGGCCGACAGCTAAGGCATCTTCATCAGCACAACGTCCGTTATCTGAGGGATCGATTGGTGGAGGCTGGCCTTCCTGTCGTACACTGCCCCAGTCATATCATTCCAATACATGTAAGCCGCACACAAATCAGATCTGGGCGGCAGTTCCCAAACATACCTTAAGTCAAAGTTTTGGCCTAAGTCAGATTCTTAGCCAATCACATTGCACAGATAAATTCGAATTTTTAGCCAATCATATTACTCAGATAATTTGGAATTTTTAGCCAATCATATTGCTCAGATATCTTGGAATTTTTAGCCAATCCTATTGCTCAGATAACTTGGACGTAAATACTTTCGAGAACTCCTGTCGTGGGATGAAAAATTGTCATTCTCTATACTCACTGAGTCATTTGACAGGTAGATATAGAGTTTAAAGTTATTCAGCAAGTAATATCATTGCCAGCTTCAGGGAAATTTAACCAGAGTAACATCACAGATCTGAGCTGTTTATGGTTTTGAGTATTAAAATCATACCTGCTCGAGTATAACTGGCAACCAACAATTTGAACTCGCCAGTTAGATGTTGATTAATATTTGGACATCCAGACAGTGGTTATCAGAGGTGGTGTTTAGAAGTCATAGGAAAGAATGATGTATTTTCGTTCCAAGAACCAAATTTGGAGATGCAAATTAGCTTGAGACAAATCATATACATAGTACTTGGTTGTGTTTTACTTGGTGGGTTGGGGCAGTCAAATTCCTATCATATTTCACACTTGGCATTCATTAATAATGTTATAATGTTTGTCTTTTTCCAAACCCAGGTTGGGGATCCCACCCTAGCCAGAGACATTGCCAACACGTTAATGGACGACCACGGAATCTACATTCAACCGATCAACTACCCAACCGTACCACGCGGCAAGGAGCTACTGAGGGTGGCGCCAACCCCGCACCACACCGACGACATGATGAACCACTTCGTCAACGCCATCCTTGATGTCTGGATCAAAAAGGGCTTGGAGCTCAAGAGCGTCTGCAGCATCGAGTGCGAGTTTTGCAAGCAACCGCTCAAGTTCGAGGCTTTCGCAGCACGAGAGAAACCACCTTGCGATGGCAGCCACTGCAAAGACTACCTCCTGAAGGCAGTTGTTTGAGGCTACTGAGCGTCAGTTGAAATTTCGAAGGGATTTTACATTTGGCTGGGCTAGTGTGTCGAAATGTTAGTAGGACTGCTTATACCTGTATACCTGCACGTTAGAATATTTTAGTGACACGTTGTACTCAAGCGTAACCATTTTCTTTCATGTGTATCCCGGTAATGCATTAACTGCGATAATCACATCAAACATATTTGGTTCAAGCCAGTTGAGTTCTGTCTTTGAATATATATCATTTGTCGTGTAATATTGTGTCTTTTAGCCTGATGGACACTGAAATGTTGTATCTAATCTATGTATTCATATTAAACCCTGCGAAAAAATATTGTAGCCATTTCGACCTCCCCTTCCCAACAATTACAATTTGGGCATTAATTCTGTTAATAGCAACCTTGTTTAGGCTCAGACGGCAATATTCATATAAAGTTAATAATCAACTAGCGGTCCTTGATAACTTGAAGATACTGAATCAGACAAAAATTCTACAGATTTAGTTTAATATATCTTTACGTAATATGCTAAAGGAAGGGAGAAATTCTTGCATATTTTAAATTTACGTAAATCACAAATTGCTATTTTCTTTCCGATGTATTGCTCGGATCCAGGCATATTTGAAGTGTAAAGCATGTTATTCCTGGTGATTACTGAAATTTAAACCTCTTGTTACCGAGTACCTTTAACCAGCTCCCCTCTGCTGTTATTCTGTATACTGTATTGAGTGTTAACCCTTTACTGGTGGGGGGCTGCCCAGCCAAAGTATTATCCCTTTAGAAGAAAATGTTTATTTGATGCTGCATATCCTTGGAACTTCAAACATTTGAGAGAAACAACAAAGAAGAAAACAACAAAGAAGAAAACAAAGTTAAAACCAAACGAATCGTTTCTTTACGTAAAACGTTTGATTTTGTGCTACATGCTTTCTAATAGCGTATCCTTTTACTTAAGGTTGAAAGACTTGACATCTTTTTAGACACCATTGTTTTAAAACACTGGTAGTAGAGATCACAGCATGGACTTAAAAAGTATTTTGCATTCTTGGGTTACTAAAGCGAGTTACGAATTTAAGAGAAAAAAAAAGAAAAACATTGAAAATGGTGTGTGGGTCAGGCTTTTGTTTGTGGGTTTGGTTCTTATGCACATCGAGCCTTTAGTATTTTAGACCCTATATGGATGGTATGCTTCACAATAGCCGCGTCACAAAGTATTTATTGCATGTAATCCGTTCCTGTTGTGGCATGTTTATCAAAAATGTTTTGTTTGGTTGTAGTAGCAAGGAAATCTTACCAGCAGTTTTCACACATCTGTACCATAATGATTAAGGTATTAATGGACTTAACCCATGGTCTATGGGGAGCACAGCTATAACTCCACATATGTAGTATGTATGCCAAAATATGCCACCACCGGAGTTGGAACACTAAAATGCTCATTTCTGTCGAATAGCTCTGCTACGAGTCGCTCTCTTAGTTGCTGCATTAGCGGGCTGCAGCAGCTTTGACAATGACTGTGCAATCACCTTTTGATGACTATTCAAAAAAGTCGTAAATTTGTAGCGTATGTTTCAGGGAAATGTTAAAAGGATTTTAACAACAACGTAGCATTTAAGAAGCTTGATAACACTTGGTTAAAGTGCCATGCATCCATCATGCCCATCTACAAAAGAAATCAAAGTTTGTTTGAAACTGAAAGTAGGCCGTGTTGGTTGTGAAACTGAAACTGGGATTTCCAACCCTGTGGGAATGGTGTTGGGGTATATATGTGTGCATGTAATCGTAAGTATGTTCTCTGCCATTGCCAGCTGCTCGGGTTATTGGCAGTGGCGGTGGCAGGCTTTGAGTCTGGTTGTGTATGTACCTGAATTGAATATGGTTCTTGATGTTTCGGAAAAAAAACATTTGGAGCAAACTTCTTGGCCAGCAATGGCACAGGTCACACGATCATGATTTTGCAATATAAATCTAAACTGGTGGTTGTCCATCAGGTTGAGAAACTAAATGCCAACATGTCTGCTATTCGAAAGAAATAACTAAAAAAAAACGCACAAAAAAAACCACCAGAAACAAAGATCGATGATATATACCCCTGGCCAGTAGTTATTTTTTGTGGAAATCTAAATTATGTTAGAGATCCTTCTGCATTTAAAACTGTGTATGCATTTTATGATGCATTTAACAAACGTTACTTTGAGAAAATAGGAGTTTGTAGATGGCCACAGCTTTTGTTGAAATGGGAAGTAATGAGCATTTTGATGTTGAAGGATAGAACAGTGTCATAACGTCTGTGAGTATTTGCAATTGAACGTGCTAACAAAACGGGTATGGCCAGATATAGTACTTAAATTTAAAGATGTAATCTTGGCACACATTTTCGTTGCGAATATAGGTGCGACATTTAAGGCATCTTGCATGACTTAGCCAAAGCTCAACTGACATTTATCTATCATGCTATAAAGGGTAAAAGAAGTGCCAACAGGAAAGAAATATAAAATGGGTCTATTCTGTTTCACCAAGGTTTGAACACCCAAATGTTTCAGAACATTTACCTGCTGGCTACTAAGTACTTTGGTGGTTTTCTTTTCAACTTTAAGCTTTAAATTTCTGGGGCATTATTTAATGTGCTAGTGTAAAAAAGTAGATTAATACAATAGTGTAACCATGGGTTTATTGTTTTATATGCACCAGATCTTGACTTTAAGCTTACCGGTAGTTAGAAACCTAATCTTGGGCTAGGATCAGTTGGAATAACAACTAACAAAAAAATATATCGAGTGATGAGGCTATATTTTTCGGAGAAGCATTTAAAATATAACCATGTGAGCAGTTTAAAATTTGATCCCCATAACTACTTTGCTGTCCTTCAAATAATGAAGGAATATCTTATATCGTAAGGTTGATCTTGGAATGTTGAGGAACATACCTGAATGCTTGGAATGATTCAAAGATCAGATGTTTCTTTTTGAAAAGCTTTTAGTATTAAGAGATGTTTGGAAACACATGACCATCCATTATACAAAATACAAACATTAATAGACATCGGTTTTGTGTGCGGACGTGTTAAGAACCAAGTGACCTTGTGTGTATGTCTGTTTACCACGGATCCCAACCCCCTTGAGTTGCTCACTGTAGCTTAGTCACTAAACATTCCGTGTGTTTGGGGAAACCTCGGGTAAGACTTTGAGCCAGACATGAACCGCAGTCTCAATGCTATTTGGTGATCGGGGGTCAATTTACGGAAAAATCTTAAGTCAAGACATTAATTTAAAAATTCACTACAAGCAGCTTGCCAACCATTGGCTTTTAGATGGTTAAGATCAGTCTTGAGCTTTAAGATTGTTCCGGAAGCTGACCCTACAGTAGAAGTTAATAAATTAAAATTAAGTTGTGATATTAATGGAGTACACACCCAGAAAAAACATTGATTTAGATTAGTTAAATATATTTGATTTCGAGTCGACATTACTGGTACCTGCGGTCACTTCTTGACAGTCTTGGACTACATCCTGCGTTAACATACAACACCTTTGCCAATTGGAGTGCAACATCATCATGAAAGCGGTTCAGCTCTCGGGGGTTTCATTTCCTAAGCGGGCAAGGAAATGGAAACAAGGGATATGAAAACCAGTTTCCTAGAGACCACTTTTGATTTCTGAAATAATCAATGGTTTATGTTGGTCACTTGGCAATTCAGAAAGATGCAGTCTGGGAGTCTCAAGAAATGTAACGCAAGGCTCCCCCCTGGCGGGCAAGGGAGGAAGTAATGTTGACTGCGCCATGGTTACGGACATGTCAAACAGACCCTGGTGGATTGGAGAACTGAAAAAGCTGGGTGTTAATAATAATAAATTATCAAGAAAATGTGATGGCCATCTTCGAAATGTGATATTACGCCATTGATATTAATATTGTCTGTTATTGTTTGTTTTTTTGCAATGAGCTGCCTCAAAAAAAATGTCATCATGGAGAAATGGTGTCCGGGACCATGAACAGCGGCGCTTCTAAACCGTTAAATTTGAAATAAAGATACATTAAAGAGCACACTGGTGTTTCGTTATGATATCCGGGATGCATGTGTTGGCAATAGCTAAATTATATGTTCCTCAGCAATTCAGCTGCTACTCCCACCCCCACAGGGCAGTTTCTTGCTGAGTCATTGTTACCAAACACAAATCTGTCCGGCTTATTAAGTGACGAGCAAATTCTGGTGAGAGCTAGAGACATTGTTCATTTACAGCCTGCAGTAAAGTAAGTTGCTAGTCAGTGAGAGGCATGGTGTTTGTCGCTAAAACTTCTTTTGGTACAACCTCTCAACAAATTTGTAGTTGTGTACTTTTTCCACTGTGAAAAAATATTCTCAAGCATCCACTATTTAATCAGGTTAAGCCGATTAGTTTAAATATCTTTATTCGTACTCCTAGCACAATTCAAATCCACAGTAAGGCATTAACTTAGTATGGAATCAAATCACTTTCTTTGGATATAAATAGAGGAATTTGCTGGGTCATACATATGTGGACTTCGGCATTGGTCCGTGACGGGTCTCGAGATCGGTCATTATACCCGGCCCCTTAGCCACCAAGCGGGGATGTAAAACACCTTTCCCAATATTGCTAGAGTGGGCAAAGTATGAGACAAGTCCGTCTCAAGTACCTATTAACTTCAAAAAACCACAAACAGGTGAATGTGTACATTGTTACTTGGGGAGCTCCTTGTCTGGTAGGACACCAAAAGAAAAATCTAGAGGGGCTATTTAGAGATTGGACAGAGTTTACAAAAGCACAGACAATGCCAAAGTGGGAGATTTTAACTTATGAATATTTTTTTAGTAGAATTTTGACTGCAGATATATTCACACTTGTTCGCCTTACGATATACCTAGACGGCTAGATTCACCACGGAGCCATAAAGCATGCCTGGAGCCAGACTTTTGCACAATAACCTTGTGGAATTACATGCACTCTTCCTATTGCAATGCATGTATTAAAGGGCAAGTATTCACTTTGTGACCCATGCATCGGTATACCCAAACATGAAAAAAACAAAAGTCCAGATAAAAGTATTTATTCATGATATTCAAGACTTGCAGTAAACTGAGGATAAATATTGTGTGTGAGACCTACATACAGAATGCAGGCAACAGATACCAGATCAAACATATACTGGTGTGCAACCTTCAGACATGCTGGTAGCTATGGTAGCCCGAAGGCGATCATTTTCTCGTCATTTACGGATCGATTTGTGGTCTACATGTGGCTTAATAATACACTTTGAAGAAATTTTCAGACAATGGTGCGCTGAAACATACTAACAGTCAGACTTTCCCCAGTATGATATATACATGTATACACGAGCTCTCTCATCTCGAAATGAATGGCATGAGAATGAATTTTAATACAAAACGATGATTCTGAAGCAAGAACTTCAGACATACTCTCTCGAACAGTTTGGCTTTGACACAAACACAGCCGGTCTTGGTGAAACAATCATCCCCAATTGGCACACACAGAGATCCATTCAGTCCATATCATCCACACAAACTGAAGGGTAAAACTGTTGAACAAAACGCTTTCATAGCAATCTGATGGTGAAGCACTAATACGGCGGCATTAACCGATTCTCAACAAATGCATGCAACGAACAGTCAAATGCTGTTGCAAAGTAGAAGTGCACGACAAAACAGTGGTGTTTAATAAACAAACGAAATACACAATTTAGGCTTTAACTCGTTAGTGTCTTTCGATCATCATGACTCCAGTTTCAAATTTTCCTTGACTACACTGTAAACACCAGAATCTTACCCTGAACAATTTCAAACTATATATATACTTTCATAACCCGTAATACACACACGTACATGGATTCCCATTCAAACCCATTCATGGTAGAAAATATGTTGCAAAGCTTTCATTTGTACTCCCCATGTGATCAGAACCTTTCATTCCTTGACAGCAAATCTAAGACTGACTGACCCAAACAACCCTTGCAAATTAAACAAAAACCTGAAATTTTAGGGCTCCAATCACGAACGAGCTAACGAGTTGAACTCTCTCTGGTAAAACTGAAAATGGTTAACTGCCATGATTTTGAACTTCCAACCTCTCCCAATGCCTTCTGTAGCAAAAAAGTTTTCTTTGAGTGTGGCACTATATCCCATAGCGTCGTCCAGTGATGAGCTTCGAACCCGGGCAGCGTAGCATGATTCGGTTACCAGAAGAGAGCCCTCGCAGCCTTGTCCTAACTATACTGAGGATGTGCAAACTCGTCATTTTGGAAATGCATGCAGTCTCGTCCACTGGCGTGCTAAAACGAGAAAAAAGTCGTCCTTAAATTGTTCTGAAATCACACGTGTGCATCAATTTTCCATAGTCACAATGGACAGATGATAAACTTGAACTGTAATTGTAACTAATCGATCTCATTTGGGACGACATGGTAAGCATTGTGAAGATATTGAGCATGTTGAGCACTGTAACACAAGCAGATGTCCCTCAATTGAGCATGTACTCAGCAAGTCAAACAGATTTTTAAATTCTGCATATAGGAGAAACTTTTGGGGGTACATGATAATAACAGTGCCAAAACTGACCATAAAGGATGCCTGAGTAACTTCAGCTACCTTTGAATAGTACATACCAACCAGTGTATGTTTTGGAAGAAAATCCTACTAGTCTTACCTGTTTCTATTGCTTGTGCCTCGTTAATTTTCCATTGTTCAGCTACGTCATTGGCTAAGGGATCATCGGGGTTAGGCGCACTCAATAAAGCTTGAATAGACAGTAACACTGTTCGAATTTGCAAAGCCGGACTCCACTTGTCTGAAAATACATTTAAAGAACATTTATTTTCTATCAGTACATGGTAGACTTCACATATTATTTATGAATTGTCATACATGTCTCCTTGACTATACATACATGTACTACAATATTTGGCCCAGCCACAAAATTAACAAACTAAGCCTATTTTGCTACAAAATGAAGTCTAACAGATAGAACACAAATGAATTTGTCAGTTTGATTTTTAAATAAAAGTCTTTTCTTTTAAATTTAATGACATTTGCTTCAGTGCGGACAGCCAAAAAATCATGAGACCACTTCAAAATTAACCCTACTGTATCCAAGCAACCTACCATCTTTGAAGCGGCTGAATCTTATTTGAATATTAAACATTTAACTGATGAGTAATCTCCCTCTAACAAAACCACCCTATTTGCCAATATATCATGGCCACATAAGAGAAATTTGGCCATTTGGTGAGAGGGAGATACACATGTATTCACAGTAGTAGCAGACTACAGCCAAGAGATTATTTTGTTACAACAGCAGTGATGGCCTCCGCCGAGGGTGACTGGCCAACGTGTTCACTATTTTTAATGCAAAACTTAAGATGTTTTACACTCAAACTTACCTTTCAAAATATCTAAGCATATTCTGCCTAACTTGTCTATATTGGGATGATAGATCTTTGTCATGAATCGCACTTTGGGTGCCGACATTGGGTATTCTTCCGGAAGAAATAATTCTAACTTGAAAATGCCTCCCTCATATGGTGACTGAAACGAAACCGAGTATCGTTTGTGGCATAAGTACAGTACGTGCAATGACCAGCATCTAACAAGTTACAGAACTCTTCGGGTAAAACCCAAGGTGGTTAGCAATGTCGGCGTCTAATTGGAAAATCTCTCGTCAAGACTGCCACTGTCAATTTTCTCTGTAGCCTGCCATGTAAAACCAAAAGTGTCAATAGTTTCAGGCAAACCTAGGTTTTGCAGCTGTTTCAGAGATATGCGTACGACTTAAATGACTCTTATGAGTATGCGAAAATACATTTGGATACAGCTGTAAGGTAACATCTAATTTGGACAGCAGCAAAGTTTCACAGTAACCATTGCGTATAGCACCTTACAAATGTTTTGTGACAAAACTGTATGCAAGGTACTAAAATCTGTTACAAGTAAGAAATATTTTTATGTCAATGAAGATGGCAGGAAACTTTTCACATTTAGCATTTTTGTGATATATATTTCAAATACTCGTCCATCTTGGGACAACGTGAAAAGAAACCCTATTTTTATGAAACAGAGTGACCCTTTCAAAGGTCACCATTTCCACAGAAGACAAAGTGGCCTTCGGTACACAGTGGCAAGTTATTCCCCGTTCAGTGGTTTGGTGCCAACACCCGGAAAACAAGATTTTATTTTGCCGACATCTTGTTTTTCAAATTTTCAGTTTAAAAAGAAGTACATTTACACCAGAAAAAACATGTGTGGGTGGGATGGGTAATTAGTCTTTATGTACCATATATGGAATATGGTACAATAACATGTATGAACTACCAGTGGCACTGGTACGCATGGCTTATATTTACAGAGCTTTTACGCTTTCAACCTGATAATATTCCTACAATATCTGCGAAATACACACTGATGACAGTGTACAATTCAGTGTTTAGAAAGACTATAAAAAAAAGTTTGTTTTGTTTCCTCTAATGCCACTGGGTACATCAAACGAACCTAGCACTGTCCGAGCTTGCCACCGTGTACCTATCTTTCTATAAGACAGGTACACAATCACCGGGTACCGATGCAAGCTTTCACTTTGTCCACATATGGCCACCATGTACAGAAGCTCCATTTCATTGTCTTTGGTACACGGTGACCATGTACCAAAAGCCCATTTTTGATTCCTTTGTAAATAGTCACTGGTGAAATAGCGGTTATGCTGTATTAAAATATTGGTCTTACATCTTTTGGACCCTGCACAACAACATGAAAATATCTGGCATTTGATTCATCTGGACAGGCCTCAATCCCGGGTACAGGTTCTGCTTTCAATCTTTGTGTTTCCTGCAACAAAAATTAAAACAACAACTTACAACAAGAAACAAATCCTTACAGTATATGAAAGTTGCACCTTTGCTTTGTGATGTGTATCTGGCATCATTTTGAATACTGTACATAATTATCATCTAACTGCAGAAAGGTTAATTTGTTGGCAAAAATTTCATTCATTACTCAGGGTTCCCTTTAAAAAGTAAATACGTCTTCATGACATTGATATATGTAGATTCATTCCAGGCATGGGGGCTGATCCGGGGGTCAGATACAAAACTAACAAAAGTATTTGTATTTAAATTAAAATAATTTCCATGTATTTGGCCCTATCAGCCCCCATGCCTGGTAGATGCTTAGATATAATAGGTAGATTCTTTGTTGGTACACACACAGCCGAAACTAAACTGATCACTTGTGCATGTTGCGCATGCACAAGTGACAACACAATTGTTTTCTTCCGCTTGAATGTTATTAAATGAATGCTCATCTTAAAATTTTTTCTTGCTCATAACGGGTGAGGTGCGAGAACTTCAGAACAGATGTTGTATGTGAGCGTGTGTGTGTGTGTGTGTGGGGGGGGGGGGGTAGTATCAGGTGCTTGTTTCTACCATATTTTTTTTAATATCCACGAGAAAAACACTCCTTTCGACAATGGAATACACACAGCCCATGAGCCGGGAGGCAGGGATTTTTCATTTCATTGAAGCCTGTCCAAATCCTGATAATCAGGCAATGTCAAAGCATCGTACGTAAATGCGTAGAAAGAAAAGCACGCTTTGTCGTGATGTGTAGAGTCGGCTGAAGTCATCACCACTGAACAGTCAATGCATGAGAATAGAAGTTCTGTCGGAAGTTTCGAAATGCGGCAAATCAACGCCAGTTAGAGAAAAGTACGCGTAAAAACACACTTTGGGGAATAAAATTTCCCAGGTGAAAACCTCAAATGGCCTAACCTTGATTATTCTCCTAGGTAGACCTCCTGGCGCAGTCATTCTTTGCGGTTGATTCAACTTTTCACTCGGAAACCGTGAGTTCTTGTGGAAAGATGGCGAAGATAAGGTAAAGTTGACCGTCAACTTCCGCTTATTATTTTCGTAAACACTTTACATGGCATAGATCAAACCCAGTACAGAGAAAAAATACAATATTTTCTGTGTTATTTAATACGATGAATAATAATCTAATATACAGGATATCAGAATGTTTACAAACTAAGCGATCAAGCGTTTAACATTAACCCCGCCTTGGAGATAGGTTAAACAGTCGTTTAACAGCCTGCTTCCAATAGGCCATGTGACGTCATCACTAATGCTCGCTGGCACAGGGCCTGGTGGTGAAACGATACCCAAACTGCGCTTGCGCCCAAGATCTTGGCGCGTCTAAACAGCTTAAAAATATCCGCTGATCTACTCTGTCTAAATAAAGGGAACAACATATTCCCAGTAAGAGATTAATCTTTTAGTATTGTAGAATCAATTTCTAGGCAGACTTCTAGATTCAACTTCTAGCCTACTTCTAGACTCTAGCCAGGTGAAGCAAGAGCGAGACAAGACAACTATTTTTGAGACAAATCGATCAACTGTTACTATGTGAGCCATTCTAAGTGCTCTCAATGCCTATTAGAAATCCAAACTGTGTTTGCAGGTTAGCACTAAACATTTTGGCTATGTCCAATTCTAGGCACTTTTAATAAACAGAATCCATCAAATTTTCAAGTGTAATAGTCGATATAAAAAGACCTAAATTGGAAAGAACACACCAAAGCTTGCCAGGTGAAACATGCAAGCTCCCTGTGTCATGAAGTCCTTTTTTCTAAACTGTCTAAAATTAGGCCCAGCACCAGTTGGCTGCAATTCCTTTATCACCTTCTTTTTCATACCAGCTATTCTTTTGAGATTACATAATGTATACAAGTAAGGTTGAATATTTTAAATTAGCTTGCAGTCACTATAGTTCCTACTACTACTACTACTACTACTACTACTACTACTACTACTACTACTACTACTACTACTACTACTACTACTACTACTACTACTACTACTACTACTATAAAGCTTCTGTAGACTTCAGTCTAATTCTAGGGACTGGTAATAAGTTTCTGTAGACTTCCGCCAAAGGTGCTGTCTGTCATTGACATCAGGGCCGGAGTTCTCGAAAAGTCTCAAGTCAAAAATTGAGCCACAATCTTAACTTTTGACTTGAGACTTTGACTTAAGACCAAGCTTGGAGTTCTTGAAAAAACT
>JAAUYG010246384.1_pt1 | contig 15613 bp, 15 predicted proteins | sample 7278091 | NCBI WGS metagenome assembly JAAUYG01 (sample SAMN14350201, study PRJNA611818) | marine sediment metagenome | isolation source: surface marine sediment (0.6m) | place: French Polynesia: Moorea | collected 2018-08 | reverse complement strand
GGTGAGGAAAGAAATCAAAAGCAATTTCGTGCGGCTCTGTTTTTGTGATAATCTGAGCCACAGGTTTATCCAGTACAAACGTTCTGTGACGCAAAAAGAGTCAAGAAAAAGGATTGTAAACGTCATTTTCCAGAATTTATTCTCAGTTGTAAATGTTAAATTGAGCTGAAGAATACAGAGAAGCTTTGCTTGAGACCACATTATTGTGATTGATCGGACCAGTCACGCTCAACAAATATCATAAGGACATGAACCTATCCTAGACTTATCATACAGCCTTTGTTTTTGTCCTCAGTTGATTTCCCAGACGACCTGAGCTGTGTATTTTCTGCAGTTGTGATTTCTTGACAGACCTATTCCATCTGACAACGACATCTTGTTTACGGCACAAAGATATCGCGAGCATGCTCTTTCTTCCAAACTCGGTTTTCAAAGTGACACGAGACAAAACGCGCTCTTGGGGGATCTAAAAGCTTTCTACTTGGTTTTCTTCTCTGTCTTCAAAAGTTTCTCAGTTTTCTCAAGGCTAGAGCCAAATATGCCATGGAAGTTTGACATTTACCATCCCCAGTTGTAAAGAAGCTGTGAAATAGAAAGTGACATCGTCAATAGCAAATGTCAATATTTTGGCTTTGTGTGGGACATTAGAAGCTCTCTCGTCTTTTTGGAATCAAATTCTGTCTTCAACTTTGGCCTTGCTGGACGTTAAGCTTGATTAGATATTATGAAAGCGATGCTGGGAGGGAGCTGTGTCCAGTAATAAACTGCCTGGCTTGAGGCTGTTGTGTAATGTATGGTGATAGAATAAACTCTGACAGGCCCTCAAAGGCTGAATATTTCCGGGCAAGGGTTTGTGATCTTGATGCAGGACTTCATGTGATGTGAGAAAGAAAGGGAAAATTATAAAGCGGTGAAACCTCACGGTCGGGAGAGAACAAGTGAAAAAAAAACCTTTGGAAAGTGAAAGTTGTGATCTCTTGAAAGTCAGTGGGTGTTTCGGCCCTCTCTTCCTGCTGCTTTGGTGTCATGTAGGCCGGAATCTGCCGCAACCAATCGCCCACAGATTCCCCGCAAGAAACCAAAATAGACCACATCAGCCTCAGAAACATTGTCATTGTTCCTGAAATGTAAATTGCACAGAAGACAAAACCCGAACCACTCCAACTTCTGACAGCCATGTCAAGCCACGAAAAAATCACGATTGACATCCGTAAGGGCAGCAAAGTGAACATATTTTGTTTGCAAAACAGGAATTACAACTGGCTGACAAGAAGGCCAATTCCAGCCAAAGTCAGCGGTGGATTGGCAGGGGCTTCCTTGCAAGGAAATGGTCAATTGCCAACATGTAGAAAGGTCAAGAGAATGCATTATGGCCTAAACATGCTGCGCTATTTGGCCTGTCGGCTGGTCTTAGATGGATAAAAAAGGCTTTGGGCCAACACAGGAACCTGTCTCATTGAAATTTTTGGTGCGAAGGCGTTGATATCCCAACATAGAAAAGGACAGAAGATGGTGTTTCGGTGTAATTTGGGTATCGCGACCGGTGCACTAGTTTACATTTCTTCGTGGTGTTTATGTGTCGTCTTTATCACTTCCTAGAAAACTAATTTCCCCATCCTGAGTAACCAACAGGACTCTTCCATTTGCGAAATCTTTGTACACGACATTTTTCTTCCAAATTATTATCTGAGAGCCATTTTCTTGAGCGATATTCCCTTCAGATTATGGACATGCAAATGTTCACCCTGCGGGAAGGATATTGATCAGAAAAAGTAACTCGGTTTGGCCGCGGTCAATAGTGACTTATCATTTGTAGTTTCACTTGGCATTTACTTGATCCGGCATGTTTACGCCCAGATAGGCGTCCGCCGTTAATTGGATGTACTCGTTTCCTAACGCCAAATATATGCCATAATCCCATCATAAGATCCTCCAGTGTGAAGTTGTCGGTGTTCCAACAGAGAGCGCGGTGACAAATCGCAGTCGCGCCTATTGATGCAGGTTTATGACGGATGACACTCCCTGCTGTTCGAGACGATTCCCTTGTCACAACCACAAAGCAGGTCAGGTCGATATGACACTAATCAGCGCTGAAATTTGCCTTCTGCACGTCTTGGTGAAGAAAAGAAACCGCAAGGAAAAGTTTGCATTAAGTTCTCGTTGAATTCTCCGAGGGCCAAGTGTTGGAAGGATGCTGCGAAATACCAACACATTCGGTGCCTTCGTGAACCTTCAACATCCAGCATTTGTTCCATGGTGGACAGAACCCCCGTGGGTTGGACATCTGCAGGGTGTCAGGTTGAATCTTCTGTCGGGGGTGGATGTGGAAGGTTTTTGTTGGCGAGGGTGACAGAGGTCCTTGCCATGCTGGTCTTGCGGAGGGACAGGTCTTGCTTTGGTCTCAACACCGTAAAAAGCAGCGATGGTTTTGGCATGAGCTGCAAGACGCACCTTTTGTGGGCAAGGAACGAACACACAAAGAAATTCATAAACGTGTTCTTATTTCAGCACTCATTGGAAATTGCCAGTCTGTTATTTCTCTGGCTAATCAGCAAGATTATGGTTTCGTCGCAGCAGAAACCGTAACAGTGCGATTTAGGTTATTGTGGATTCCCCTTGTAATTTATGGAGATGATCACGACTCATCAGCCTCAAACGAGGCGTAGCCTTCCTGTCTCACTGCGCGACAGAACTGCAGAAACACTCCGCTGTTCTGTGCGTTGAGCAATTGGGATTCTTTTGGATACCCGCTGACGAATGTAATTCCTGTCGAGATACCGAGCTGAGGTTGCAATCATGTTTTAACCGACGGAGCAAAGAGAGAAAATACATCAGCAAAGGAGAAGTGTTGTGGTTTGAGGCAGAAACCCTCCCGAGTAAATAAATTGATCAAAAGGGAGATATGTTAAGAACTGGATAATTTTCAATTCATTTGTTTGAAAGGAACGGATTGCGAGTAAGCCCCTCTGTGGAAATACCAACGCCGGTGAATGACGTTTGTAATGAATTTAATGGAAAGAGTGACGGCGCGAGGGAGCTGCGAGTGAAAACGTGGCTCTGTGCTGTCTTACTCATTAATTACAAAACAGATTTCCAGTGTCAGTTGATATTTATTGGCCAGAGTCGGGACTGCGCCTCACTTGCATTCTCATCATGAACAAATTTCCCGTCGGATTCCAGGCTGGACCGGTGGGTCTGAATTTCGCTTACCACTTTGTGATATTTTATACTCCAGTAAACATGGCCACCACAAATTTGTCCATGTATACATGTACATGGTTTTGGCTTTTTCAGAAGACAGCCCTCTGTGTTCAATTTTGCAAAACATGGCGTTCAAAAGTTTTAGCTCCTGAAAGAGTTGTTGCTTGTTTAGACCGTGAGCAGCTGTTTCAACAATTTTTGAAAAGAATCTTCAAGCGCGTCACCGCCACGCACAAAGCCAGATTCAGTTGAAAAGCAACAGGATTGATTTGTGATGCTATTTTCTGATTGGATAAACGTGTTCATCGATTTAATAATCCCTTTTGAATGTAGCTTTCAATTGTGCCTGCTTCAACGACTGATTATGTTCAGAACCTTTTGGGAATGCCAGGTTGAAATTAGCAGTTCTCATTCTGGTAAACATTGACCCACATTTTGGACCTGAGACAGACACATTTTGGACCTCGGGCAGACACAGCGGAAGGGATCCGCGCCCAGATCACTTGTGCAGCAAAGGAACGAGTATCACGGTGACTGACAAGTGTATTGAAGTGAAGTACCTTCACGGAGAACATCACAGATGATATCGAAGATTATGCTGATTGAACTGGCTCCTGATTGAATTTACTTCTACATGCTCCATTAACTGTTATGATTGTTTGCTTCGGGCAAACCATTCGATGCTTTCATCCGTCATAGAAATCACTGTTCATGCCTTTGACCTTATATACTTGATAATGTTCCATCATTAAGTCTTTGTTCCTCGTAAAATGTGCCATTCTCTTTGCTTCTGTCTATTTCTGTGGTGGAAATGACATTGTGGCGTGTTTTTGTGTGCAGATGACAAACGCTAACTCCCAAGCTGTCCCCACAAGATGCGTGCAGACCTGGCATGTCACCAGAACAGCTGGGCTGCCTTCTGAGGAATTCCCTTTCAAAGACTGTCACATCTGTGCACCTTTTGATGTTCAGAAGATGGAATATTTTGCACTGGATTGTGAACTGTTGCAGATGCAGCCTTTCCTCAAACTACTCTTTGGTCATTCGAACGTCATCCCCGTGGCTTCCATTTCAGGTGGTCACAACCACAGGGAGAAAGCTCGAGGTTTTCCCACAACCTGTGTGAAAACAGACGCTCAGCTCAAAGCTGACCAGACGAGTTTTAGTCGATCCCTGCTCTGAAGTTAAATCATGACGAAGAATGTTCCCTGCACTCATTTCGGTCGTGTACACCCACCACGCCCGTTCTGTTTCTTTGATTTGCACCTTTCTTTGACGCTGCTATTATCCTTTTTTCGCCAATTGATTTTTCTTCGAAATGTGGTTACTTGAAAAACATGGAGCAGAAGTTGCTGCAACCTAATGAAAAGTTTAATTAGCAGGAAGTGCAGGAACTTAGCTTGCTTAGTTCATACTTGTCTGCAAGTCCAATGGTTGCAACTGTGCCAATGTATGGAGGTGCAGTGAGAACATGTTTTTATTCTTTCTTGGAGATTTCTTCTTTTGTCCATGTCAAATTGCAAAAAACCCTCAAGAACACGAAAACAAGTTCTTCAGAGATTTCAGAGGCAACAGCTGCACACCAATCCATACAAGGCGGGTTTGCGGTGGCGTGAGCCGCAGAAGGAATGCTCATTTCAAGGATGCTTCACTTTTGACATCAGAATTTCAGAATTTTATGGGCGTGGTGCCATTTCGGCCTTTTGGCACAGAAATCTGAACGTTTGGTTTGAAGTTGTCTTTTCAGCTAACTGGAGTTGTTTTTTAGTTGATCAAATTCTTTTGTCATTAACGCTTGAGCAGAAGTGGTAATTAGTGCAGGTGCTGCCTCATTATTTGAAACAAAAGGCACAAAAGGGACGCATCAAAATGATAATTGTGAATTTTCATGAATTTTGATTCAGCTCCAGAGGAAGCTGGGAAAAAGCAATAAAGTCGGGTGAGATTTTCTGGTACAGGACAAGTTTCCTGCATCGATGGCAAGATGCTGTGCTGAAGAACATTACTCAAGTTCAATAACTTTCTAATCTTGGGGCGAGTAATTTTCTCAGTGTACGTCAATTGTAGTTTATTTACATGGAGAGAGTCTCCCCCAAGGTGCTCTCGAAGCTGTGTGTTCAACTTCGCATTTGAAAAACGTTACCCATTGTGAAAGGTTTCAAATGGAACACATGTTTCCTGTTTCAACAGGAGCAAGGGGGAATTTTTTTCATGGTGTGATCACTGCCAATCGTGCAACCTATGGCTCTGAGACAAAAGAATACCTTTGTGTTCGAAACGTTCAGGTTAAGTAAAGGTCTGTGGACGACAATTTAGGGATTGCGCTGAGAAACGAAAATCTTTGGTGGCATTTCTGGACAGAGAACCCTTCTGTCGAGTGTCAAGTAGTGAGAGTCCTATTGCAAGACACTCTTATCAAATAGATCTGTCACCTGGGTTCAACACTTGATACGTTTCAAGGTCGCCAGAATCCTGTTTCCGACTTATGTTGCAAGAACGCTCGCAGCAGTGCGGGCTTGAAAAATAAAACAGCATTGATGTAAATATTACTTCCAGTGAATGATTATAGAAAAGTAAATGTCATAATTTAGCAGCTTCTTCTTTTAAGCTCATGAAGTATTTATGCAGGTATTAGGCAAAGTAAAGCATGGAGAAAGGTTATAGCTCACTGAAGATGAATCCGCTGAGACCAAGTTTGCAGTTGAAGCTGTCACTCCATCCATCAAGCCACATCGTTTTCTTACTGTATTAGACGAAACTTACCTGACTACTGCCAACAAATCTTTGAACCTCACCCAGGGAATTTCGGCCGAGACCGCAGAAGGAGCCCGACAAGAATCATCAGAATTGTCATCATTATGCCCAAAGGAGAACTGAACTCTGCATTAGGGCCTCAGTGATTTCTCGTCTTGTCCATGAAAGTTTCCTTTTTGAGTGGCGGTGACAGGATGGTTCATGGACCAGGAGGAGGTATTCTGTGACCCGAGTTTTAGACGATGAATGTGGCCTTTTCCTGTCCGCTAAAAACACAGGAAGGAATGTTCTGGCAGAACTGTGAGGTTTGCTTAATTCCTGCATTTTGCGTCTGCCTCTGGTCGTTGCAGAGCCATTAAGGTCAGCAAAGATTATCCTGCTTTAATTTCCTGGTTTCCTTTTACATCACAAGAAGCCATTTGTAAAGGTTCTGTCGTCTGTAGGTTCGCTTCTTGTCATTGTTGGCGTGAAGAATTTTCCTTCAGTGCTTTCAAATAAAAGAAGCTCTGTGCGTCAAGAGGATCGCATTTGTTGACCAGGGTCGGATTTCTCTCGTGGTGGATTTGAAATAAATGGGGGAATAACATTACTTCATGTCCGCGTCACCTTGGCAATGCTTCTGTTCGCTCTATGTATTTGGCTGCTTTCGTCCAGCTGGGTTTTGTGGAACAATCTCTTTGTTGAGGATGTTAACCCAGGCTCAACCTGTTGTTGCACAATATTGATTCTGCGAGTTAGGCTGATGCAAAAGACATGTATTCCTCAGTGCCACCTCATAAGCTGTGCGCCAATCGCCGTGTCTGCTAAAAAGTCATTTGCTGAAAGACCTCCGTCGAATCCAATAAAATTCTAATCAAGGGTGAATTTTCCGAGATTGCATCAAGTGTGGCTTATTTACAGCAAGGAGGCAGTTACGAGTGCTCAATAGTACACTCGCAGCTCAGCGAGATGGACCCCTCACGCACATTACAGCTCGAAAATGTGCGCATACTTCAACAAGGCACTTCATCTGAGGACCTCGATGCAGCTTTAAGCAAAGTTTCCTGCAAGGGACGACATGTAGAAGGGATCTCTTGAAGGAAACTTGAGAGTGTCGCTGTTTCTTTTAAGACAGCTCACTTGGAGAGCTTGGGCGGCTGCTTCGTCCATTTGTGATGTACAGTGAATTAGGATGGATGGTTTCAACCCAGGAGTCTAGAAGTATTGTCGCATCCCAGTTTTGTGTCGGACAACATGAGGGAAGAAGTAATGAGGGAATGTTGGGAATGAATGGACCAAAAGAGACTCATTCATCTAATGCAGAGTAGAAACCTAAGAAGCATTGTGCCTCTCGAAAGAAAAACATTGGAGACAACTGAAAGAGAGCATTACTTGCAAAAGCTGAAGGAAAAATGGTGTGCAGAAAAAAAGCCAGAAACGTGTCCAAAGGAAAAAGGGAAGTGATACAAATAGGAAAGCAGGCACCTGAGATATAGTGTGCTTTCGCCTATCTAACCTTCAGCCAAGTTGCAGGTCACTGCTAATAGATGTGGACGCAACACGGGGAAATTAGGATGATGCTTGTGTTGTCTGCCATTCCTGGCGGGTGGGAAGGTCAGTGCTTCATGTCTCCTACGCTTTGAGGTTCCTTCATCCAGCAGCGGAAAATACCATCGTCTCTTGTGTCCACGGATGTAGAGGACTGTTTTCTGCACGCAGAAAATCCTGTCAGCAGCTCGGCAGCAGGGACGCAAGTTGAGGTCGTCGGCAGTGTGCCCAGTCCTTGTTAGCAGTCCACATACTTGATGTAATTTGGACTCGGTGGATTCATTCCCGTTTCAAGGCGATTACCAACGTGAAAGGCTGTTATTTCACTCGGATTCTGTGGCATAAAAGCTGACGGCTGGTGACTCCTTCGCCGTGGGCTGCTATTTTCTGCAAATAGTTTGCATGTAACTGTTCTCTTCACAAGGTTGTCATCAAATGAAGACACACACAGCCTCTGTACATCCTGACGTTGACAAGCTTCAGCAACCCAACCTGCCATGCGCAATTAATGCGTTTCAAAAGTTCCGCTGCAACTCGGTCACATTTCCAAGAATTCTGCGCCAAGTGGAGACCTTCTTCAGCAACTCTTCTGGAACAAAGGAGAACTTTATTCTGTTTTTTTCACCTTCAAACTTCACAATGTTGGCGAAACTCTGCTGCATTGTCAGCTCCACAATGATGTTCAGTCAATAATGGTGACGGCATGAAAGCAACATTTGACATTTTTGGCAGTCGTCAGAAAAGTGAAATTTGTGGCTTTATACAGGCTCACAGAAGTTCACCAAAAATGTTACGTCTTCGAGAAAACATTCTTGGCGTCGCAACATCTTTGAGAATGCATCTCACGCTTTCATCGTTCGCCGTCTCCGCTGCTTTTGGGCGCACGACTCAATCACGTCGTCTGTTTTACATGTGCGACTCGACTTGCAAGCAGACGTGACCACTGTGTTAAACACACGACTTAAACCTGAACTTAGCACGTTCTATTACACAAAGAACGATTTATCAAGCTCAGAGGAAATTGCCTGACCATTGAAGTGGGAAAGCAAAATTAGAAATGAACAAAAACTGACGAGGCTTTACAGCTCTCTCGCCTCTCGTACGTACAAGCTGAAATAGATAGGCCGTGACAAGCAACATAGGCAGAGGATTTTTTCAGAGCCTGTGTCTGGGATATGAAATTCGTCCCCTTTGGAAATCTTTTAATACCGTTGATATTTGAAGCAGGTATTCAGCACATGAATCATGGGAATAGCTCTGGTGAAGGTGAAGCTGTTGCTTCAAGAATATGGATCAGCTGCTAACGATAATATTTACCAGCAAGAAAATGATTAGATTCGAAGCGACTCCGTGGAGAGGTAGAGAATCTGGTCGACTGTCCTCTCCATCCATCAAGGAGCGTCACTGGCCTACTGCATTAGGACGAAACTCACCTGTCTCCTGCCAGGAAATCTCTGAACCCGACCCGGGAGCTCTTGACTCCGACTGCCGACTTTTTGACTTTAAAAGTCATGTGTGGAATATCATAGCGGGAGAAGGTCTCTTGGAGTAAAACAACCGCTGTTGTGTTTTTATTGGGGCAAGTCTGCAGGATTCACCGACATCGCATTACCAAAGCTGTGCTGAAAATTGCATTTCGCTTGTGCCATACATCATCATTCTCACTTGATCTCAATTTACTTTTCCAATGAGGATTAGGAGAGTACACTTCATTCCCGCGCCACAAGAGTCACGAGGGCTGTGCAATCCAGAAGGATCTTGATGACGAGTTATGGCATTATTCCGTATTTTGTGGATAAGGCTGGCGCAGTACAGCAGACCGGTGACAAGGTGATGATGTATGGTCACGTCCCTTTCTCTCACTCATTATTCGCAGGCAAAGGCAATGCAGCGTGAGATTTGAAGTCTGAGCGGTCTCGACGTATAAATTTACAGGATTAACTTCGAGCAGAGGAAACATGAGCACATTGTCTTTAAATCATCAGTGGCAAACCACATATGGTACCATTACCATGCAGAGTAACGGGCATAATGTTCCATCAAATGGATGTGTTAAGTGCAAATTGGAGCAAATGGCGCGGCGCTGGTCTCAAGGTGATCTCACCATCAATAGTAATGTAACGCACGGAGTGAGTAACGGCGTCGGAATCACGTCATGGCCAAGTGACTTCGTGCCCGCTCAGTTTCCTCCCGACATACGGCCGTGCAGGGGAAAGTATTTCTTGCTGAAACAAGGATCTAACTCGTACCTGCTGCAGTTTCCTTGTTGCAGATCTCGGTAAGCAGCTCTTTGTGCGGATTCTTCCTTGGGCTATTTATCGATGTTTACATTGTATCAAAGACGATGTTATTATGTGCCGTGGAACATGGCTGACCCCACCCATTACTGACTATGAACTCGGCACGATACCAACAAGGTACTCATCCCTTTTCAGAAGGAATGTGAAGTTTGATGAATGCAGTCCCGTGTCTAATTATTCTTCCATAAAAAGAATAATGCGAGTCGTGTCTCTCTTGCCGGTGGTAATTAGGCAGCCTGCTGTCCCCTCTGTGCCATAAGAGACGCGAAACAGCTCTTGAGGGAGAATACAGATTGTTGATAGAGTGACGGAAACATGAAAGATGTGATAGCATCCTCTCAACTGAATTATTTGTCCTTCCTTTTGAAGTGGCAGTTTGGGCATAAATCCTTGAAGCAGTAAAGTCTTGAAACGAAACAACAAGTTCGCTCCAGTCGTTTGGGAACCCTTGGCGTGACATGGGCCAGGCATTGAAGGCTGTTTCAGAAATGGATTTTGTCATCCTGCGCAGCTTTCGTCTCTCACCTCATTACAGCCACACCGAAAAGCAAACTGTTGCATTCCCAAAACATCATTCAAAAGGAATCGTTTTCGTTTTGTGCTTCCACGGGCAGAAAACCCTGCAGACAAAATTGGGAAGAATTTCCTTGTTCAGAATGCAAACAGGTGTAATTGGTTGGGTCCCAACAATGCTCTGCAACGTTTTGACTGCAGTTTTTCTGGGCAAATTGGACGCAAATTGAATAGCAAGGCGAATGGTGCTTCGCTGTTGACCAAGGACAAAATGAGATACACGGCACTGCGATATTATTTGTCCTCAGAGAGTATTGTTCAATCTCGGAGTCATGTTATGACAGATCTGCCTTCAGTTAGGTGGTTGATACAGCATGACGGTGGAAACCTGATTCTTTCCAGCGACACTTCCCATGCAGCCTTTTTTACCAATGCCTGAAGAATTTATCAATTTATCTCTTTTTCCCATCTCCTTTCCCAAAATGATAGCGGTGGTATTTTCGCTGTTGTGTTCATGTTTCCCCCTGAAAGAAAAGTCCGTTAAGCCTGGTTTTGGAGATTTGCTTTGCAGAACCATGTTCCATTTGATGCGTGAATTAGAGGATCTGAAGACGCGGCTTCAACTCCTTGGTGGCCAGAGTGCCGCTGCTTTCGTTTGGTGTGATTCGGTGCAGGTTTTGGGTGGATGTTTTTCAGCACCAGATATGATGCACTCAAAAGTCGCAAAGACGGCGCGGTCCTCACCTCGTGTGTTTTCGCCGTCATAGTACGTGTGCATTTATGGATATTGATTCAGCCAGAGTAGTAATTTTGGATCGATTATGTTTGTAAGCTGTTCCTGATGGAAAGGACGAAAATCTTTCAACACTTCGTGCTTAATTTTCACGCAGAATTACTGAAAATGAAACCCAGGCCGCAGTGGAAGTCCCGTTCTGGGACGCGTGCTGAAAGAGTCGCTTCTGGTGTGTCAGGTTCCATCTGTTCTCATTTCCGACTCTGTCGTCTCTGCTGGAGCAAATGTACAGTACACATTAGAGACTGCTTGCAGATAGAGCAGCAGGCTTTCTGGATGTGCATCAAATGCGGTTTATTGAAAGTCTTGGGAAAATCCGCCTGATTAAACCCCGTCTCGTAGCATTATCTGTGGGAGTCTCTGTCAAAGAAACGCACAGATCTGAAAAGAACAAATCTCTCACCGGGAGTGGTTCAACAAAAGAAACGTATTGAGTACTTGACCCGTGTATTTGCATTTTACTTGGGCGCGCAGGGATTCGTACTTTTTGTGTGTTCTGTTCAAAGGAAAACGTGACACAATTTGTAACTGACAGTTGCCTATGTTTTGCATTGCAAACAGGGCTACAATCGTCCATGGACCGTCGGGTAGTTCACCCAACCTGACGCACGGTGGTGCTAGCAGCAGGTACTGCTGGAGCGCGAAGACGGTTCCGTCCACCGCAGTTTGTATCCGTGTTATTGTCCAGCAGCGTCAGGCCATAAATTTCTGTTTTCTGAAGGACAATGCCAATCTTCCTGAATTCCAAATTATTGACGAAGCGTTGAGGACGAATCGATTCAGAGCGAAATGACACGGGTGCAAAATGTGTGTTTTCTTCTTTGTGGCTGTTGTCTCACATCACATCTACTTTAGAATTCACACTATCGAACACCGTAGAGTTTTCCACACAGTAGGATGCATGTTCCCAGACACTCATTACATGTACATCGCAGTAGATTTTCCAAAGTTTTACACTTCACAGGAGGAACAGATTTATGTTTCTGTAGCCACATAAAAGAAGCTGAATTCAGAAAAGAAAGTTACCTCAAAGCAAACGTGAGGTGAACGAGTTGCAAAACACAATCCACACGACAGAGGTGCCTGGTTTTACCTTTTTAGGTGCAACATTGCGAGACTGACAGCTTCTTAATGTGGCTTTATTTATCGGGGTTTTGTTACTTTGCAGTCTCCTCGCGCAAGGCGTAGTTTCTTTTGTGCTTAAATCCTATGTTTTTCCAAAGCAAAACATTCTTCGTTTCACAAGTGGGGTTTATGACATTGTGCGTTTTCTCAGTAAAAAGTGGAAGTTAATTCCTTGAATTGCCTTTTCTCAGTCCGGTACATCTTTGGGATGACAGGTATCTTCCTCCGTATTCAACCCCGAGGCTGCAGATATTTCCACTTGGCAATAAAAAAGCAAAACAGATGCGATTATGAAGCGCATGAACGCTACATTTGGTTTCCCTGCATTATTTATCATCCAGACATTCTTTCTAGGGTTCCAATTATCATTGAAAATAAAAAGAAGAATGACAGTCTTGAAAACGTGTTGCAATGAACCAAAAATTTTGTGCCTATGCCTTGCTGCTTCATAGTTGTGGTGGCATGTCGGAGAATAGTTACATATATGTTCTGTGGCTTCTTTGTGTACAGCTGTACTTTTGTTCTATGTGTTTTTTGTTGTGTTTTTGTCACAAAGGATAAGACAAAAATGTCTGGTTGACATGGAAATGCCAAAGTTCTGCTTGGTCGCATGTGTTGGTTACATTAATTAAGCGGAAGTTTTCTTACTGTTAATGAAGGATCTTCCTTCCTACTTGAGGTTGTACGACTGCACCACTGACACATTCTTGAAGATGTAGATCTAACAATGCAAATTGTGAACAACAGTGGAAATCACATGTCACTCCAGATTTCCATTTATTTCTGTTAATCTGAATAACATTTGGATTTTGCTTTGCAGAGACAGTTATGTGCGGAAAATCCAGCGGCAAGAGGAGATGAGGAAGGTGCGAGAGGAGATTGAAAGACAACAAGAGGAGGATTACAGAAACAAAGAAGCCGACCATGGTAAGAATTGCCGAAACGAGACATGAAAAGCACACACCAGATTCTCTGAACACATTCCCTACCTGTGACCTGACCGAAAGCAAGAAGACCTCCCTGCCTTGGCTTCCCTTGTGTTTCTCGTGTTCCAAACCCAAGGGATAGGATAGTAACCGTCACTTGCTGTTAAATGCCAATGAGTAGAAAATCATAGCTCCTACGTCTCCTGAACACGTTTTGAAGAAGTATTGACATTAGCAAGAGGGATGTCTTTCAGTGACAGTTCATGATGAAAAATTCTTCCACTTTGGTGTAGTTTTCTTTGATTATGGGCAAATTAGGAGTGACCAAAATAGAATGATTGCCAAGTTTTTGGTGCCTTCAAATAACAGGAAAACCAGAAGGAGATACAACGGGTCACGTCTCATTTGGTAACATTCTCTCGTTCTCCCTCACCAGAATGGAACTTGAGGAGACTCAACGTTTGATCTGATTTTTTTTTTAGGTCGCGCACTTTGGCAAGTCGAGCGCCCTTGGTGCTAGTCCTCATCATTGTTGTTCTGAACAGAACCAGACCCCTCTCCCAACCCCTGTGTAATTTGCCAAGTTTTCCCACCAATGAATTACTTTTAACTCATGCATTGGTCACATGATGGCAGGGCTACCTCGACGCTGATAGACACACTTGTTTAGATCTGAATAGAACACAGGAATTCATGTATTTCCGCACACTTGTTGATCAAGGTGGCATGGAGATGCAGGCAAAATCTTCAGATCTCTCAGGAATAAAACTGCCAATCTTTTGATTCGTATCGCAATTGAAAGTTTGCTTTTTTTGCGGGTTGCTTTGTTCAGTGAAGGATTTACGATTTTCTGTGTTTCCTTGCTGACATTTTTTCTTTGATGCTTGTAATGGGGCTGTTGCTGTGGGAGAAGGGAAAACGACGTCAACAGTCGAGCTCCAAAGTAACGTTGCAGAAAGAAGCGGAGGAAAATTTTATCTGTTCTCAAGCGAAGGAAACTACGCTTTGCTGTGTTGCATTTTCCCCTCAGTTGTGTTGTTTGATGCTCAGATGGAACTCTTGCCTCTCATCCAAACAGGTTTACAGTGGATGTGAACGACTCATGCAGGGTGTTCTCTGCGTTGTTGTGCCAACCTCCCACTTTACTGCGAATGGCTTGCAGTGATCTTGTGACCAGTGCGGCATTGATGCTGATAAGCACACTTGTTGACGTAGGCATGGTCAATGATTGCCTGAAGTTGGCATCATTGTCCAAACAACTGGAGTCATCTTTTCTTTTATTTGTTTGAACTTTGGTGTGTCCCCTCTGTGTGTCTACCTGTCATGTCGCCCTCTCACTGATTTGTCATCCCCCCAAATATCACCCCCCCCTCTCAGCAGTTGACACGGCAACGAATGTCTTGGTCTTTGTGGCACATTTTGTTGTCGAATTGAAGCGTCCTAACACTGAGAGGGCAGTGTTTGATTCAGCAACGCCCCCTTCGCCAAATGGGATCTCCTCACGAACAGGAGGACCTCATTCGCATCATCTCCCATTTAGTCAAAGAAGAAACTTTTGCGCGGCCTTTTGTGAGGGGAGATCGTTTTGTTGGTCCAGTTACGTGAGGATGGCACACCCCACAGATCTCACAAAGGATCAGCCAAGGACTTAGGCCCAGGTGGACCCCTGGTAGACATTTTGGATCATGTGTCACTTTGGAACACTTTTGTCCAAGTCCAAAACTACGCAAACACATGCAGATTGTCTTGTCAGTTTGCCACAATCATATAAGAAAGTGTCTTCATCACCTTCATCTCTTCCCTTGTGGGGTGCAGGGTTGCGCTGGGTTTTGGCCGACCCTCTTTTGCGAAAAATCTGCGGCGCTGTCCGGCCAGCACTGCAGCCGACAGTTCTCAGCCAACATTTGAACCACACGACAAAAGACCCTGCAAAAGCTAATCTCTTACTTGGAAGCAATTTTTCCGTCATTCCAGCTTTGAAGATAATTTTTGCCAACCGTTAATCACTTTTCTTCGGAGCACAATGGCCCAAGTGAGTGATGCTAGATGAATGACGATGGATCTGAGATACTTGTGTTTCCACAATAGTGTCGTGATGCTCTTCGGGAGATTCATCCTTCTTTCTCGACTGTGTTATTGTGTGATTGTAAGTGACAGTTGTAAGACTCCAGGGCAGGCAGTGGACACAGTCAGCGAACATTCCCTCTTTTCCTTTTGGGCTCAAATTCCGACTCTTTGATGAAGGTCCATCACACATTTTCTTTTTTCTCATCTTCAGTGTATGAGCTTGGAGAAGATCAGAACTTGTTGAAAGCCCAGTTCAGCAGAAACGACGGGAAAACGTACGCACCGGGAAAAGGTGAGTCCTTTCAGTTCTCAAGAACTATTTGTCGTCGATCAGAATGTCCAAGTGAGCGTCCTGTGTGTACCAAGTTGGTGGCTGTCGGGAATCCTGGCAACACTTGAACATTTTG
>JAAUYG010054955.1_pt1 | contig 15614 bp, 12 predicted proteins | sample 7278091 | NCBI WGS metagenome assembly JAAUYG01 (sample SAMN14350201, study PRJNA611818) | marine sediment metagenome | isolation source: surface marine sediment (0.6m) | place: French Polynesia: Moorea | collected 2018-08 | reverse complement strand
GTCCGGATAATGGTCTGGGTTGGGACATTCTTGCCTATCCGTGGCGTGGTGTTTCAGTGGGCTAGCACTATAAAGACTGGCCGCAGGTCGGACTAGCACAAGACGGGTCCAGTACATACACACCAACACCTACAAACACGAACTTGTTCATAGATCAAGCCATTGAGCTTGATAAACCTTGTTCCAGTCGTAATGAGACTGAAAAATTGTCAAAGCGACTATAAACCCTGTTCACTCACTCACTCACTCATTTGACTGCAGGGGAGGATACGGGGAGAGGCATGCGACTCCTTCCACCCCCTACCCCACACCCCCGAGAGACCCTGGTTACATAAAACGGACTTTATAGCCATAGCATAAAGCCTAGGCCCTCACATGTTAAAATTGCACAGCCAGGCCCGGTGGCCAGTTTGCATCCACAGGTAAACAGCAGTTAGAGCTATCCAGCTGGAATAAGTTACCCGGACTGCCCTCTGTAATGCATAAAACGATAATCTATTGTTGTGACAGGATGTACGGCAAAGGCAATTAAGTTCATGCATCAACAACGAATATTTGACACAAGAAAGGTGTCAAGTGGTTGGTGTTATCCTGTAGGCTTTATTAGCGGAATACCAGTAAATTATGAAAAAAAAAAGCCTCAAATTATTGAGGGACACCGTGGTGCTTGGGGCTGTATTTGCAGGCGCCATCATGCAGTAAGAGGTGCCACCAGTGCCTGTGGTGATCATTAGCCCTAACAGAGCTTGGGTTACTTGTAACACAGTGAGCAAGTTGCATTGTTATCAGTGTAGTGCCAGTTTACATAAAAAAACTGATGTGTGCTGCTGGTACCACATTTTCCAGAACTGCTAGATCTCATGAGCACAGCTGTACAATGGGAGTCGTTATATGAAACACTATTGTCATGTTGTAAGCACTGGTGTAGTGGTTAGGTCAGACTCGGAAATTCAGGGCCTTGTCTTCTGTGTGTGTGGAACTCTGTATGTGTAGGACACACTTAAGGCCCTTTTCAGGGGCTATATAGTGACAATAATAACTGTGCTCTGATTAAGCATGCGATTGCATTATGACACCAGCCAAAATGCATACAGTCACAGAGGGTTTAACATAAAGTTGTATCAGATTTAACCAAGCCTTTACCAAGGCCAACTTTTCAGTCCTTGACAATTCTTTGTGACTATGCAGAGCCAAGAATTCAGAGCCAAAAGTCAAGCGCATGTACAGTAAAATTTGTATATAACGACCACCTTAAGGACCGACTAAAGCTGGTCCTTATACACAGGTGGTCTTTATACACAGGTTCAGCACCATACAAATCATACCCCTGGGGACCTGTGAAATGTGGTCCTTATAAGCAGGTGGTCTTTATATGCAAGTGGTCTTTAGAGCAGGTTTGACTGTATAGCGAAAGGTTGTGTGAATGCCAAAAACTCGATATCAGCTGACAGCTATATCCGATTCTGTTCCAGGTGATGTAATGCTGTGGGATCTGCCAGCTTGATCTTGGTACCTAAGTCGGCATGACACTAAAACCCCGTCGGGTTGACTTTAACCAGTCATGGAAACAGTTACTGGAGACGGTGAAGGGTGTAATTACGTGTGGTCGAGTTGAACGGGCGGTCTGGAATGATAGGTTCTCGTATCCTTTACAGTTGAAATACTGAATGGCATTACTACTAGTACTTTGTTAACTTTTTGTATACATGTATGGTTCTGAATTTAACTGAACTACAAGGCCCAAAATGCAGGCAAACTCTTCGAAGTGACACAAAAAATCTTCAAACCTTGGAAAATTTAAACATGCTTTTAAAAAATGTCAGAAGGGATTAAAGTAATTTTTTCACACTAATTTTTGTGTGGCAATAACCAATAGCCATTCTATTCATGTTAGGTCTCTACATTGATAGAATAGACGATTTTGAAACTTCCAGTACCTTGCATTGCATATGCTAACTTAGAGAATTTCCATGTAATATAGATGATGTACTACTAGTACTTACCCCGGTACCTTGACCATTGTTGACTGAGCAAACTGGCCTTGCCGGTTGTACTTGATTAAAACTTTGTAGACTTTTGACATGTTTGCTTCAATATTTTGTACTGTTTTACAGTCTGTCTTTTGGTGATGGCCTCTGATTATATACGGTGTATTTGTATTGATACATTTTGTATCTGTGTATAGCACAATCAAAAATAAACTACCGTAACTTACTATTTAATGCCCAAGCCTACAAAGTAAAGTGTGGATGTTTAGAAGCTTTAAGCATTATTAATTACCGGTAGAGTATTTAATGATCATGATAATGGCTTTCTGCAAATTGTGTAGCAAGCAAGCCTTCACAATTTGACAAAATGAATTATTTATCCCTTGACCATTTATTTAAAGTGATGTCTATGCATTGTGTACAGCGATCCCTGAACCACATGGAGAGAAACTTTACAATGAAACCAAGAGTTTTTTGGAAGCTCATGTCACTGCATTGTATGAGGTGAGTGCAATCTTAAAATATTGCTGTACATAACTTTTATAGGTTAACCTTAAAGTTCTTTTACACTGGTGACTACAGGAAATTATACGTGCTTTTACAGGAAATTATACGTGCTTTTTGCATTCAACAATTTAAAAGTACACAAGTCCCCACTAGCACATGCGTAACAAAGACATGAATTCTGTCCCTGTTAGACAAATGTCCTTTGGCATGTTTTTTTGAGTGGGAGGATTAAATGTATTCATGGTATTTCCTGCTAGTACATGGGCCCTCCCTGGAGAGGGTGTTGCCTCGAGAGAATGTCGTTTAACAGAGGGGTCACTGTGCTCAATATGATTTTATACTACAGTGGAACGTCACCTTGCCACCACTTGGAATAAAAACAATCTCCTTGCACTACCAAGAACTGTATTTTCAGTGTTAGGTACTTAAGTAATTAGTCTCAGACTCGTATATACCGCACTGCACAATGGAAGCCTGCTTATTATAACAGGCCCAGGGCTGGGGGGTATCCTAACTCAGAAGTCCAGTGTATGTCATTACTACAGTACTTTCATGGATTTCTTCAAGAAATCATAATACCCTTGTTTTTGTGACTAAATATCTTTGAATTTTATACATGCTACAGTGTTGTCAGTTTATGTTTTTAACGGATTTCCATCTCGGTTTCCAGCAAGTATGTAGCAGTCGTGATGATAACCTTCTGTCCACATACCACCGGCACTGGCAGCAGTATAGTGAGGGGTCCAGCTACCTCAACCAGCTCTACGGGTTTGTGGCCATACGGCTCTCTTGCGCGATCTTATTCTCAGTACCATAAATTACGAGTGTTGAATTAAAATGGTTTCCTGCGCAGTGTGACATATATGCCCCCATGAACCAGGTTCGAAACCCGTCGCTGTTTAATGCCAATGAAATGCCTCAACTTATGGTTTATAGAAAATGCCTACAGAAATGATATTGCAGTGTGTTGTAAATGTTGTGAAATTGTACTTCGGGTATGAATAAAGATATTGACCTGGTATTATTATTAATTTAACTCTTTCAATGCAGAATTTCTTGTATCTATATGGTTTTCATATCGACTAAAGTCGCCTGCCACAGTGAAAGAGTTAAATTATGCTACGTATACTTTACTTGCAACCACTACACATCATAGCATAGATCTATACACTTGTTGTGCTTTGTTTAGGTACCTCAACATCCAGTTTATCAAGAAGCAGAAATACAGCGAGGCGGACCTCACCTATGGAGGGTTTGGAATAGACATTTCAGAACAGATGCTGGAGATTGGAGAGGTATCAAAACACCATGAATCCTTTATATTCTCAAAATGTTTTGTCAAACTTCAGACAGAATGTGATAGAAATGGTGAACTGTCGTTTAAATATATACCAGAAGCTCAAATATTATAACTGAAAGGACCAAAGCTTGTTTGCTTAAGTGCCGTCACGTTGCAAGTGCTGGTGCATTGTGGCTTGATATAGAATTTCTTGCATTGCTTCTTGTTTATGCAGCCTGATTAGCAATGAAATCTTTGCCTAAATAGAACGTTTCATTGCTTATTTGTTTGCCTACAAACTGCCACTGCACTCTCTTATGCTGAACCGACTATTGCCAGTAACACTGTTTATCACCTGTGTCACTGACATTTGTTTGTTTGTTTTAGCTGGCACTTGATATCTGGAAAAGACTGATGGTTGAGCCTTTGAAATCGGACCTTGTCACTTTACTTCTAAAGGAAATTCACAGGTATTTGGATTTAGGCTAAAACAGACACCGAATAGTGGTACGTGTCTGTTTCACAAGCTAATGCTTAGGGCTATCCTGTTAAAAAGTATGGGGGGAGAGTTGGGCCTGAAAATTTTTTAGCCTCCCCCTGCAACATATTTCACTTAGTGTTAATCCCCTGCCTACAAGATATTTCTCTTCTCTCTCGCGATACATGTATGTGCTTTGATGCATTGTTCTGCACCCCCACTACGAGGTGTTATAATTCTTTTTGTACCCTCCTACAACATATTTTCATATCTTTTCAGGCCCCCCTCCCATACTCCCTACTTTTTTAATGGGACAGCCCTTACATTGTGCCAGTATTTCGAACTGATATATATGCTTATGACATACCGGGTATTGTGTCTAGTACTGTGCGTACCTGGAATGGAGTATTTTGTATTTAAAAATCACAGGATGCATTTAGTTTGTGTTCATAGAACTGCACCTATTTTAGTCCGTATCCTGTGGTAAGTGACAAATATGTCTTTTCCAAATACAACAGGTAACTTTTAAAATGTAAGAATATACGCCTTTTAGATATACTGGTAAGTAGCCTACATGTAGCTTTAAGTCATCTCTATTAGTACTTGGCACATGTACCACATTTACATGGATGGTTTCACAGTGAATGGTGGTCTTTGGGCCGTCTGTGTTATGACTGTTATCGGTGGTTTAAACATTTTCTCCATAGTAGTTTTTATACTGGTACTTGCCTTGTATATCTCCAGGGATCGATGCAGCAGTCCAGTCAACCAGGGAGTCCTCCATGGGGTGATCAACTCCTTTGTCAATGTTGAAGAATACAAGAAAAAGGACCCTCTCAAAGTATGTGTTAATACCAGAAATTGTTACCTCAGTGTTGTAACAGATTAACAGTTAATATGTGTAGCACTGTGCATGAACCGAGACTGCAAAAAGTGAATGTTCAAATGTTGCCGTTTTTCTCCACTAGAAACTTGACTGTTGCGAGTGCTGAGGCAACTTTGACTCTTCCAGGCTGTTGCAGATATTTGTTGGTTTAAGGAATAGTCCCATTGATGCAGATCAATGGGATGGATGTTTGAGCTCGAGCAGATGTGTTTTCACCTTGTCATCCTTTCACTTATTAGGCCAATTCGGTCAATCTCTATACAACAGTGTTTCATGCAGATTCAAAATTGCCTCAATTCTTCGAGTTCTGCCATCCTTCCGAATCGAGCATTTATAAAAAATTATGACCTTTTAGTTTGAACAGATGTGCATATGTGTGTCACTGTGGTTAACTGTGTGCTCTCCAACCACCAGTTGTACCAGGACCTGTTCCAAGAATCCTTCTTGCGAGAGACTGGAGATTACTACCAGCGGGAAGCTCTCAAATTGCTGGAGGATTGCCAGTGCTCAGAATATATGGAAAAGGTGGGTAGTGACTTAATTAGGCATTTACTTGAATTGTGTATTATTATTCATTGCTAGAAACCAGACATGACCGTACAGTTCTAGGTGCCTAAACAACAGTTAAATCATGGTCATATCCTAGCCGTGAATGAGCCCTTATGACTATAACTCAAGTAAAGGTATAAGGTAGAGAGTCACTTGGGACTAGGTCATATCCAATTTGTGCTTGTAAAGGAAATGCATTTTTCCCGATGCTGTCAGTTTTTAACGAAACGAGCACACGATTTTATTGCAGGAAAGGAAAAAATGTTTTTTTGCATTATAGTACTGGTCATGCTGACAACTGATATCAGGTGTGTTATACCTAATGGATGAGATACATGTTTGTATTGAAGATGGGTAGGTAAAGTATATAGGAAAGTAGAGCATTGTCCTATTGTTCTTCAAGTGAGACTGTAGGGGTAATAACTGGAGAAATTCCTGTTGAGCTGCAACCTCCACACCTTTTTTCCCACCTGTTAAATGTTTAGTTGTTTGCGAAAACTTGTATGGGCACAACTGCTTTAACAGTCCAAACCTCACCATACCATGGTGGTATGGCTTCCAGAATCTCAGTGCCATGTTTTCCTTCGGCGTATAGGTTATTCAACGGCTGGATGATGAAAACCTGCGCAGTCGCCGATTTCTGCATCCCAGCTCATATGACAAGGTGACCAAGGAATGCCAGCAGAGAATGGTGGCCGAACACCTGCAATTCCTACACGGGGAGTGTAAAGAGATGGTGCAGAAAGAAAAACGGCACGGTTGGTACACATCACTCTCTAGAGGGCTATTTGTATGCGAAGCAGTGTTTAGCTTAAAAGTAAGGGTTTGCAATTTTGAATTCACTGTGACTGAATAATGAATACATTTGTAGATGATCATGTGTAAACATAGATATTGGCTGTTAACCAAATAATTTGTTTTTCTGTTTGCAACAGTAAAACGGTCCCCTCGCTGAATGACAACCATTTAGCAAATGGTCACATGTCAGCAATATTTTCTAATACTCCCCTTATCGCCCATGTTAGGGCGATATAGGGTACTTTTGCGTTATGGAAAGGACTCTATGGGCACTGCCATCTTTGTTCGCTATAGCAAACACTCCAATTTGCCGGTTTGTTCTGTTTAGCAACTGTTTGCTGCAAACAGTCATTCAGTAGAAAACTATCAATCAAACGTTCGCTGTGTTCGCTGGTCTAAATGCAGCTCTTGTGAGCTAAACCCTCAAAGAGCACATTATGATCGTTAGCACATGATTTTCCCACTTCAGCACAAACAACCCAGATTGCCCCTACTGTTTCAGACAATCTGTGGTCATAAACCGTAGTCACTGACCGTAATCATTAACAAACCACTAACAGAGACATTGTTTATTATAAGGTTTCTCTCACTCTTTGAGAAGAACATAAAAACTCTGGCTTAGCACAGTTAAGAAATGGTTCAGTGGAAAATTCTTTTAGAATATATTGTGCTTAACCAGTCTGGTATATAGCTAGTACAAAATTGTAGAACAAAATTGTACTAAAAAGGTTCAAATTTTTGCTCCTTCCAGACTTGAGCCACATGTACCGACTCCTTCACCCGCTGCCGTATGGTCTGGAAAAGTTGACGCAGGAAGTGGAAGATCACATCAAGCAAGTCAGCCTGGAGGCTGTCCGTTCACTGAAAGGAGACAACGTAAGATAGAAGCAGACATTATTATTGCTTAATATACAAATATAGCAAGTTTTCATTACGTAGTTAAATTGTCTCCATCATCACTAAAACAAGTTCTGTAACTAACTAGGAAGTTGATATTTAGGCGCCAGCTTTTGTTTCACATTAAGATGTCATGCATCTCCGGAGTCTAAAAGCACCCGATAGAATCAACTCTGTTTGTATTAAATGTCCCAGCACACATGTATTAAAGACACATCACTGAAGACTCATAGGTAGTGTTATTGTCTTGCTATTAGCTTGCTAATAAGCTAGGTAGCTTGCTATATAAAAAAATACTGGAACAACTGGAGTTTCTTCACAATCTAGATTCTTTTTGTGTTCTTGTTTGCAATTCAAAAGTAATACCATCTGTCTTGAACTGGTATTGGAGATTGGCCATAATCTTACAACATGTATGACATTGTTTTTACTGTAGATTCCCTCTCAGTTTGTGGAGAACATGTTGGATGTCCACAGCAAGTACACCGAGCTGATCCAGGAGGTGTTTACGGGGGACCAGAGATTTGTCGGAGCTCTGGATAGGGTGAGTTAAGACTAATGTACATAATATGTGTGTGTATTTGCCACAAGCAAAGAATGTCATAAATTATCAGGGGTACTAGTTATGTGACATTTAAACCTGTCCACTGGTTTGCATCAACTTGTTGATAGAAGCCGAGCATTTCAGAGCAGCCAGAATCTGGAATGACTTGTGTTTGGTGCAGTAGTTGAACGTTTGCACATCTACTTTGTGTTCTGACATGAATTTACTGCACAGTGAGCTTTCATAGGAAAACGTCTTTCCAGGCTTGTGCTGCCGCCATTAATCACAGATCCAATCCTAAGGCCGTGTGCAGATCTCCTGAGTTGGTAAGTAGGCAAGCGACACCTGCTCGGGGCAAGGGCTAAGGGCACAGAGTCATTCATTTCTATGGGCAGAGATGTCGGCAATCTGTCTAGCGCATAAATTTGTTAAATCTTACCCTGAAGTGGGCAGTAAGACACAGAATTTTTCGAATATGAAAAAAAAAATGTCAAAAATAAGAAATTCTTTAACTTATTTAATAAAATGAATTACTGATGGGGCATTTTTCCAAAGCAGCTGCAGCTTTCTGAACGTAAACTTTAAAAAAAAAATTGTTGATTGAAGCACAACCCTGGCTATTTGTTTAAATAAACAACATTGTGTCAAGTTTTCTGTTTGATTTTTCAGTTGGCAAAATACTGTGATTCCCTGCTAAAGAAAAGCACAAAGGGCATCAGCGAATCTGAGATCGATGATAGATTAGCCAGCTCTGTCACAGTGTTTAAGTACCTTGATGACAAAGATATATACCAGAGGGTAAGCTGGCAAACGAAACTAAAAAAAAACATAGTTGCATTCTGATATCATCTTTGCTATATGTGTTGTTTTAGTAATCAGTACTTTGCTACATAGTTCATAACCTCGTATGCATGTATTGGAAAATGCTTTCTTTTTCCCCTCAGTCTTGTGTTACTGCCAGAAATTGACTTTAATTTTGTTTGGTACATATGTAGTGCCATAGATTTGAATTATTACAGAAAAAATTAAATGTGTATGTATGTAAATTTTTGAGCATTAAATTGTGTAGTGTATACATAAATAAAAAAAAAATAGCTCTATAACCAAGACATATGCATGCTTAGAAATTCAAGAACATGATTGTATTGAAATACTACTTCTGTATGAAGAACCATATACATGCATGAACTGGTCTATTGATGCAATATGTTTGACGCTTTCTAACATCAACTAATGGCATTGGTTTTGCAGTTTTATGCACGGATGTTGGCGAAGCGTTTGATATACTCCCAGTCCCAGTCCATGGATGCTGAGGAAGCTATGATTAACAGATTGAAGGTAGGACGGGGAAAGTTCTCTCCTCATGTCCTCTCTCCTTTTCCTCGATTGCCAAAGTGATATGTGAAGAAAATTTGTGTCCGATTTCTACACTTAAGATTTTTCTGAAGAAACTTATTGGAGGTCACTTCTTTCTTGAGTTAGTAATCTAAAATAGTGAATATCCAGTCTTAAAAGAAATACTTTACATTTAAGTGTAACTATGTAACTAGGACATTCCTGTGTTGTTAAGAGCTCCTGTCTCTTCCATAAAAGTCAGGCTGTCTTCAGCTTTTCCGATAATACATTAGTGAAGTTTTATCTGAAGTGTTGATCTTGTTTATATGTGAAGGTATTTGGATTTACACATCTGTACATGGGTAAAGGCTTATATAATCGGAGACCACTTATTTTGCTGCTGATTCTGTTGCCTTTACAGCAAGCCTGTGGGTATGAGTTTACCAACAAACTTCATCGCATGTTCACCGATATGAGCATCAGTTCTGAGCTGAACAAGAAGTTTAGTGACTTCCTATCCAAAGACCACGTGGAGCTAGGAATTACATTCAACATCTTGGTCCTTCAGGTACATGCAGTGGATACACTTACAATTGGTTAGAAATTGCTTTTCATTGTTTTTAACATTTATTTATCACTGTGTAAGTTGTTCTGCATTTTGAAAGCAGCCAACACAATTTACTTGCCCTAAGCAGCAATCTTTGGGATGTGTTTCTTTGGTCATTATGAAATATATTCACCTTGAAAATGTTCCCTCCAGATATATTTCTGGCGTTTTGGTTCCAAGTGTAGTTATATGTCCGATGTCAAAGTGTTACTCTGAACATTGAGTAACATTATTATTTCAAATTAGCTGTTTGGAGAGATAACTACTTAGTTCGTTGCTTTGACTTGATCTGCATCCCTGACCTACGCAGATCAAATGTATGCAAATATATATGTACTTCTAATACTATATCTACTACTATGCAATATATATATATACTTGTTGGATTTCAGGCTGGGGCCTGGCCTATTGGGCAAGCCAATCTTCCCACCTTTGCCATCCCTCTGGAATTGGAGAAGAGTGTTAGGATGGTATGCCACCTCTTCCCCCCGCACCTGATATTGGCCAAATTCTATATACCTGTCCCTACCTATTTCTTGGCATGATTAGATCTCTCTCACTTCCATTGATTAATTTAAGATTTCATGCACATGTAAAATTATGTTATTTGCACATCAGGAATGGCATATACACATGTACAATCCAAAGGAATTTACTTGTAGCATCAAATTTATCCCTTCATCTGTTATGATGTATTGTTCTTATATAGTCTGTTTTTATTTCAACCATTACTTGTGATCACTGCTTCTACACAAAGATATCTCTTTGCCTATAACAAACTAAATCTGTTTGTGTGTTTCAGTTTGAGATGTTTTATAACCAGAGCTTCAGTGGAAGGAAGTTAACCTGGATGCACAGCTTTTGTAATGGTACTGGTTATATTTTCTCTGGGGAAGGTTGATCCTTATATGTATTACAAGTACATGCATTAAGTTGTTTGGCGCAGGATGTGTGTACATAAGTATTAAAGAACCATTATTTCAAACCATAAGAGAGACTCTTGTTTGCAGTCCCACAAACCATGTGGTGTTAAAATTCAGTGCCGATATTAACAATTTGCTAAATAGAAAGTCTGATGCATTGTTACTTTTCATACTATAGATATAACTTTGTATTACCGTACATGTATTTAGCAAATTAAATTTCATGAAAATGTAAATGTCTGTAACTTTGGAAGTGACAATACAAATGTCACAAGTACCTACAACGTCTGCATTATTGTATGGTAGCGTTCAGCAGAATGGTTTGTCACAAAACTCAGAATGTGGATTTCTTCACCCAATCCTTACTGTGTCACATTTCCAGCGGAGCTGAAAATGACATACCTGAAGAAGCCCTATTTTGTCACGATGGGGACCTTCCACATGGGCGTGCTCCTTCCCTTTAACAACGCGGAGAGCCTCAATCTGAGAGATCTCCTCGACAGCACGCAGATGCCAGAGAAGGAGCTTGTCAAGCAGCTCCAGGTTTTGGTGGAGGCCAAGCTGGTAGTGGCTTCTGTAAGTTATCATCCTGTATTGACGATCCCAAAGTGACGGGTATTGTCAAAGCATTTCTAAAATGATATGCATCTGGAGCCTTTTCTGAAAATCAAAAGAGCTGTTCACTGTCACTATTTGTCCTCCATACTTCTTCATTTTATCCTCTCAGTAACTGTCATTTTAGAACGCAGTCATATGGTATACAGCGGTCCCTCTCTTAAAGGACACTCTAGAGAGGACCCCCCTCTAGAAAGGACACAAATTCTTGGCAGCAAGTACTATGAATGTATGTAATGCTCCCTCACACCAAAGGGTGCCTCTCTAATGAGGAAAGAATTGTTTGACAGAAGGAGTGTCCTTATTAGAGACGGACTACTGTATATTCTTTTGGTTTCTATTTATTTGGACAGTTACGTTCACAGATAGTAATTAGTTAGTCTTTCATCCAATATTCCAGCTTCAGTACTGGATATATAAAGATGGCATCTAAGTTTGTCATATGCCAGTGGTGGCACATGTCCTGGTGCTCATATTTACACAAGTACCTTGATTCTTTTTTGTTTGCAGAGTGATTCCTACACGGACTCCACTCAGTTCCACCTAAATATGCAATACAGCAATAAGAGAACCAAGTTTAAGATCACAGCAGCCGTTACAAGGGAGACACCACAGGTAAAAACATGGATTATATCCAAAACGAAAAAGAAAAATTTCTCAGTTGTTGAACTGACTCACATTATAACAGTTCTGAAGGTGGAGAAAATGTACGTATATGTTCGTGTATGGTTGAAAATGCTCCGACGACTACCTGGATATAGAGGTAGCCTGCCTAAGCCAGATATAATGACGCACGTGGTTGATAAAAACATAAATAGTCAGAATACCTAACATTTTAGAACATGCCTAAACAATAGGGGTACATATGGGTTAAAGTTGAATCAACCAAATCGCGCAAACCAGCCATTTTGGCAAATCGATGTAGCGAACCAACCAAATTCTTATCTTGCGAGTCACGATTGGCACTCCTCACTAAAGAATGATTAGCGATTTGGTGCCCCTGTTAACTGCCGATTCGTGAGCCAGCCCACCTTTAAAACTATGATCTGATGAGCCAGCCCCTCCCTAAAATAATGATCCGTGGCTTGCTGTTGCTGTTAACTTCTGATCTGCGCGCCATGGCTGTCAAAGATTGATCTGTGACTAGCCCATGGCTGTTATAACGATTGATCTGTGACTAGACCATGGCTGTTATAGCGATTGATCTGTGACAAGACCATGACTGTTATAAAGATTGATCTGCAACTAGACAATTTCTATTAAAGAGTGATCTGGGACTCGCCATGGCTGTTAAATATTGACCTATGATTCAGATAGGTGTCTTAAATTATGCTCTGCGATTCGTAGTTCTCTGTTAAAAAATAAAACTCGAATCTGGCCTTATTTTGTAAACCCATGTGTACCCCTTACAATGTACATTATACCATGGTCGAGTACTAAAATTGCTGCAGTTGTACAGGCTGCATTGGTCTGTGTTTTCACAAAACTGGCACATCTTCATTTACAGCTTCTGAGTCCATTTTACACGCACACATGTATTGCTAGTAAACTAGTGATCTAACCAAGCCGTTTTTGCCCTGTGACTGTAGGAGGTGGAACAAACCCAGATCCAGGTAGACGAGGATAGAAAGATGTTCCTGCAGGCCGCCATAGTGAGGGTAATGAAGGCGCGCAAGAAGCTGAATCATAACGGACTCATACACGAGGTAAGCAACAATCTTCCTAAATTTCCTAGTCACAACGCCACAGCCCAGTCAGCATGAATACAGCCATGTGCAAATTTGTATATACAGTGGTCCCTCCCTTAAAGGACGCTCTCTAGAGAGGACGACCTTGTAAAAAAGGACACAGATTATTGGCAGCAAATACTATGAATGCATGTGATGATCCCTCTTACCAAAGGACACTCCTCTAATAAGGGCAAAATTGTTTGGTAGAAGGGGTGTCCCTATTAGAGGGGGACTACTGTATATGCAATATTTGATATGTTGGCAACTTGGCATTGGTGCTAGCATTATTGAGTAGGGTTCGTAATATATGCTACGATTTCTTTGACTGTTGACTTACAAACTTGTGCAAACTTCAGCCATTTATTAGAGAAGGAGTATTTTGATATAAGCAATTAAACATGACATTATCAGTACCTTTATGATTCAAATTGAAATCCCTAGTGTAATATTCCTGTCTGTTTTTGTCTTCACCGTTTTCATGTGCTATTGAATAATGTTGTACTCACATATTATTTGTATAACAAACACATGTCTCCTTCACTCAGGTTGTGCGGCAGTCTGTATCGAGATTCAAGCCCGATGTACCTTTAATAAAAAAGTGCATAGAATCGCTCATAGACAAACAGTACATAGAGAGAACCCCGAACTCTAGGGACGAGTACGTGTATATAGCATGAGTGGGGGGAACCAAGGCTTTGGATTTCATTGACATACAAACGACACTTGGCTATGCCATGTGGTGGGACCTCGAGCTACCAGAACTTCATTAGGAAGACGCGTTTAAATGCAGCAAGTCTGTGGATAATCCATTTCTTTCCGTTCGGCATAGCACCTATTCAAGAGAATGTGTGACAAAAGAAAACCCTGTGTGAAAGAATGTCATGCAGTTATACTGTCTACTGGCTGTTGTAACTCGTCAATAACCTGGACGACCGTAAAGGAGAATTTCAAGTCTTTGTCACCGAATCTTTTCTTTATCGCATACTGTAGCAGTATGAATGGACGCTGTGTTACATCAGGTATATAGCGAGTACTTCTACTTCTTGGTGTGTATGTAGATACTAATACAATTACTTCGTGTGTGCTCAGTAGAGCAAGATCTCGAAGGTGATTCTAACAAAATAAGCAAACTAAAGGCTTCATGATACTTAAAATTGAGAAATACATTGTATCAAAACTGGTACGAATCTAAATTTTCCTTTTAATCTAGACCAGCCCTATCAACACTAGCATAATTTTACTTAGCTTCTGTATTGCAGATATAATGCCACTTGACACAAGAGCTCCTTAATATATTGCAGCATGGGCCAGTCATATGTACTTTCTATTTAGTTAACAAAGGCTGGGAACTAAATTACAGAATTTATTGGTATCTGTGTGTGTGTGTGTGTGTGTGTGTTAGTATATTAGTGTTAGTGTATGTGTGCCGCCAGCCAGCATGTGCTTGGTTTGGAGGATTTTCAACGCAGAAGTCTGCAACCACTCGCCAGAAAAGATATTGTGATTTTTTTTATTTTTTTTTTGTTCCCGCTTTATACATTTTCCCCTTGACTAAAAGTTTTATATTTTTCTGCAATCTCTCTTTGCAACCTGTGAGTTATGCTTAACTCCGTTAACCTGAGAATCCAAAGCTTCCAATTCAAGCTGCGTTTCCTGGCCCCCCTTCCTGCCCCCCCCCCCTGCCCCCTCCCCATCATTGTTTTTGTTTCATTATGTACACACCTCGTACGGCATATACATAATGGTGTTGATATCTGTTATTGTGTTGTAACTCGGCTAATGCTATTATTTTGCAACAAAAGTGATATAAAAGATCAGTCTGGCAGTTACTGTTTGTGTTCATTGTGTTGTTTTTTTCATTCAAGAGGCATATGCAAGAGGATGACCGATTGCAACAGAGGAAACTTCAAACACCCACAAAGTTGTTATGTACATGTATGTGCATACAGTTTTTTCATTCAATTAAGGCTAAAATCTATGGCAAACCTTGTATCCCTTTCAAGGCCACTAAAATCAAATAAAATCTGATAGATTGTACATATGCAGAAATGATATAGTAATAGGACTTCCCATTAGTGTCCAATAGCAGTATACACATGTGGCCTTACTAGAGGCCTTTCTGAAAGATCTGAACCAGACCTTTCTAGCTCCCTCACAGTCAAATTTTAACGACCTGCATTTAGATCCCCCATATAAGAGTTCCTATCAAGTGTTCGATAGCCACACATGCTACCTTTACTCCTAATTAGGCATCCCGTCCGTAGGACCAGATGTCTTATAGTTTCGGCCGAGGTTTTTAGCTCTGCTTTGTGCTACTGCACAGCAGAGCTACTGTCGTCACGCGGGCGTCCGTCATCTGTCGTCCGTCGTCGTCCGTCGTCGTCCGTAGACATCGTTTTCTCGGATACCACTGAATGAATTAATGCCAAATTTTGGGGACAGGTACCTATCCACCATATCTCCAGACCATTTTTTTTG
>JAAUYG010258872.1_pt1 | contig 15616 bp, 7 predicted proteins | sample 7278091 | NCBI WGS metagenome assembly JAAUYG01 (sample SAMN14350201, study PRJNA611818) | marine sediment metagenome | isolation source: surface marine sediment (0.6m) | place: French Polynesia: Moorea | collected 2018-08 | reverse complement strand
AGCGGTAGATTCACATACGATGCAAACAATTAGACACACATTCTGAATTAACACTTTTATAAAGTCCATGCACCCGCGAACATTCTGCCTAAAGCCAGACTTTTTCTTTTCCGGAGGTAAACAATAATATACATTTAATTTGTTTGTTGTGAACCTCTGAAAATAAATTGAAGTTTATATAAAAATCCTTGGGTATTGAGTATTAGCCGTACGACCAGTATTTTTGCATTACAATTGAACTTTTTTCTTTTTCTTTGAGTAAAGTGCTTGTGCGTTTCGTTTAGCACCATACTCAGTGTTTTACTAAATTGTAAGACTGCAAAGTTATGCCAAATAAAGCTGTATTGTATTGGATAAACGTTAACTTAACAGAGCAAACATTTATCGCATACACGGGTAGTACCACATTACAAAAAAAAAAAAAACACCGAAATATCAGTAAAATTTAAAACCGCAAAAATTCAAATGGAATTCCGCGAAAGTCGTTAAAATAAATCCCGGGTAAATAAAAGTAATTTGGAAGCATTGCGAGAGAATTTCAGATTAACTGTTATTAAGATGTTTGCGTCCCATACGCCCCCTAAAAGAAGCTCCCCTCCCCACCCCCACTCAAAGAAATACAAAAAGTCGTAAAAACACGACTATTAAAATTTAAATGCATAAAAAATATCCGGGGATATTGCCTAACGGGTTTCACACGTAGAAAACAGGCGCCTGCATCATAATAGGCGCCTACATCATAATCTTGATGCAGGCGCCTGTTGTACAGCTTTAAAAGCGCTCTGACAGCCGTGATATCTGCTCCAAAAAGTAAACTTTTCGGGATCTTTCTCTTATTGGCATAAAAAGGTTTTTTTTTATAAATGATTTAAGGCCGATTGAATGATATGGTCGTTATATCGCCGTTCATGAAGAGCATGAAGTGCATGAAGTAGGGCTGGCTCGAGGTAGGGGAGTTATGACGCCATGATAGCTAAAAAGCGTGTATGTAGATCATTGATGACGATTCAAAGTATTTCTTTAAAAATCCAAAAAACAATCCCTTATTATAGAGCTCTTTGCAGTCCCCAAGCTTGTAAAGACCAGCTTCGCTTTTTGATCAGCCAGAAGGAGGGGGTGTGTGTGGTTACTGGATGAGGGGGGTGTGCGTGGAGGGGCACCTCCTATCAATTAATTCCGCTTATTGCAGTACCTGCTTGATCCACCATGGGTGATAAGGTTCCCGCGCGTCTCCCTGGGGTGGGGGGGTTGGGGTGGGATTTGGGGGCGCAGGGCATTTGTACAGCTCGGTAACATGATGTGTGTCCCGGGTGCGATGACCAAAGGCAAGTAGAAAGTCTGGGGGCTGTTTGTTACCTTTGGTGCTATCTACTCTAGCTTACTCTGCTGCCGCGGCATGAGCAGAGATCCGCATGCATCAGGTTTAGCTGTTTGAGCCCGGGAACATGCGAGAATGATCAAACACCAGCACCGGCCAGTATTATGGCGCCTTGTAAAACTTACTTCAATTAAGCGGTTGTTATGCCAGAGAGTGGAAATTGAGGTTGGACGATACCACGAGAGCTTGGGTCTCTGATTTTTTTTTTTACAAATAACCTACATATAAGAGAGAGAGAGAGAGAGAGAGAGAGAGAGAGAGAGAGAGAGAGAGAGAGAGAGATTTGGTCCCGGATTTGGCCTTCGGTCTTCCGGGGCTCCATCAATCCGCTCCCCTTCTACAGAATGCAGGGTGCAAACTGCCTCTAACCGACTTTCATAAGCAGCTGATATTTTGGGAAAGAATTTGGCAAAATTATAAATTATTCGTTCTATTCTTATATTTCTTACATGCCACTAAATAGTTACGGTATTGCTTAACCAGTACAGCTGGCCAGTAGTGCTTTATTTCTAGCTGTATTGCGCTCAAGAGTTACCGGATAGTTTTCAACTTGCTGTTAGCTATATGTTAGCTATGCATAATGTTGTCAATGCCTTTTGTCACTTTAGCGCGCATACCGTACCGTTATGGAGTTTGTATTAAACTTGTATTGTAAGCCGTAGCACTGTATATGAAACTCCCTTTGTTTCCCCGAAACAAGCAAGTCGGCCTAACTGGCAGTGCGCATTTCTCCTAATATAGGGGAAAATTACTTATCTCTATGAAACTTAAATTGGTACTTCGGGAATAGCGATAAAGACAGTGCGTGTAATAACAATTTATTTAATACTGTACAGTCTGCATGCCAAGGTGAAATGTAACAGTAAAGCACATAATTACATTATATGTGTCCATTATGAGAACATATAATAACCACATCACTCGTACACACAAGAAAATATCAATATTTAGACATGTACAACATATACACGCATATATATACATATATATATATATATATATATATGTGGACATTTCACTCTCAAGCCCAGGGAAAAAATGTCAGTGTCAAATGTGCATATCACTTGGACACTCTGGCCCTTGCGAGGTAACCCCTTTCCGAGTGAATATAAAAATAGCCCTTCAATTTTATTAATCATCTTTGTGCTGTGTCATGCTCTGTCTGTGTGTGTCTGTCAATAACATATCTCAAAAAGTGTTTATCCAATCAACTTTATTTTTAACCAATCAACGTCACCCCTGATCCAGGGATGAAGTGATTGAATTTTGAACAAAATTCGCCCTAGGAGAAGGATGGGTGTGATTTGACCTTGACTGACCCTGAAAGTCAACTCACATTTTGAATCCGTATTTCTCTTAATGGTAAGGGGTTACTGTACATGATAGTGAATACTATATCTCCACGGTGAGCCACCCAAACAACGGTAACTACACGCTTTTATAAGATAAAACCTGACAAATTTTTGGACAGATTCCAAAATCTGATCAAGTACTATACCTTAAATTTTGTAATTACAACACACACGGAATGACACTGACAAAGGTACTCATGTTAACCAAAGGGCACCATTTCGGCCACTTTTTACACAATTATCGCATTTCCCAGCACATACATGTAGTCTCTTGCAGTAAAGAATTCTAAAAGGAGAATGTGTCCTTGTCAGTGGTCTTTGTGACACCTGTAATAACCTGGAATTATTGCTCACTAGCTACATGTACGCTGACAGTTATTCCCTTATGCGTAATTCAGCCCAATTATATTTTGACACGTGAATGCACCGTATATTTCTGAAAAAAATATAGTGTACAACCTCCTAAAATAACATTTGGCTGATCCATGGTAGTGGGAGTGCCGATATAATACTTGTTGAAAAGTTTGCACACACATCCTTGCTTGATATTACCTTCTTTCTATCACAATCCAATCACTTATTCTTTAATAACAGTAATATTTTAATAGAATTACAAACACCATTTCAATTTATCTTGCAATACTCTCACCATAGTGTCAGTGCGATAAATATTATTAGACTCTTCTCCTGGTTTTGATATACAATTTCCAATATCATTCCCAGTCATTTCTGCCTTAGCGTCAAAGTGCATATTTCGTACACTAAAAGGGTTTCCTGGGTTAGGAATTCCTATAATTATATATTTATATAGCGCCAATCCAAATCCAATAAGAACATGCAATTCCGGTATGCCCCCAGGGTATGCCCTCGGTCATTCAGACCACAAACGCCAGCACCATAGGACAAGCTCCACACCAGTCACGTACATCAGTCTGCAAGCAAATACAGATAAAACCTTCATTACCTTGACGATCTGATTAAGCAATACCATTCAACCGATGTAATAATAACTGGGATATTAAATGCACAGAGGTTATCTTTCACTTCAAAGACTGTCATACTCATAGAACAGAGATCACAAGCAAATTAGCAAGTAAATTATTCATTCATTCAATAATGCAATAATTCATTCATTCAATATATTTATACTGGGTGGGCCAAATGCAAAAAAAAAGCTGATACATTCTTTTATGTCACGTTCCTGCTATTTTCTTGTGAGGAAGCGACCGACCCGAAGGGGGGGGGGGGGAGACGCCCCCACCCCTCCCTTTGCCAGTGTCAGGGGCAAAGGGTGGAGGGGGGGGGGATTGACCGGATTTGCCAGTGTGAACACGGCCCAAGTAAGATTGTATATACCCGACGAGCCAAACGCTTCATGAAATCCTCATTTACCACTCTTTTCCTGTAAGCTTCTGATAAACACCTGTGTCTAATTATCAGCGAGACCGTCCCTTGGGACACCCACTTTGAACAGGCGCTTCCCCCGCACCAAGCACCCTAAAGTGCTTTCAAAGACATTGGAATGTGTAAACTGTGAATGTCTTTGGTGGATCGCCATGCAAGCTGTGTACTATCGATATACGCTCCTTTCCCCGCTTGGTGGGGAGTGACCGATCGCACCCAAGCCGCGCAAAGCCACTCCAGCCAGCTTGCTGTTCATGACCTGACACCTCCCCCCCTCCGGACCATGCCAACCCCACACCGGCCAGCAGCTATAAAAAAGAAATGACTGTTGCAAATGATAGGAATGTTCCCTGTTCTTTAGCTTAAGATTGAAGTGCTATCCCTAGCATTATGTCCGAACTGAAAGGAATAATCATTTAGAATTTTTTTTTATGTTGGTATTTATTGATTTTTTTTTCTGTCAAAAGTCAGTCTACTGACTAATGACAGACCATGTCCCAAGTAACCCTGCCGCGGTATAAGCCTTTTAGTTTTAGGCCAACTAAACGCCAGAATTAGAAATGATAAATGGTTTAATCAGTGGTAAAAGTAACTAAGAAATGTTGCTAAAATTAGCTTTTTTGTATAAACTTGACTTTATTTGGCAAGGTTCACACACACCGGCTGGTACATAGTGATCACCTTTGTCTGGTGATGCGCATTATTCTTGCGTTACCAGTCACTGCCACAGTGGTGAGTCAAGGTTGATGCAATATAATCAGAAAATTATATGCAAAGAGAGTGTTCTTCGGAATATGGTACGATCTCAGCTTGATAAACATCATTGCCGCTTTAGGTATGACAAAAGATAAGGTTAGATTTGCCAGATATGAGTGTCTCTACAAAAGATTCTTTGGATTTTTTATCATGAGGATTTAAGCAAAGTTTTGGAATTGTAGTGAGGAGAGTAGACACATTTGTCATCAACGTGATCCTGGGGATGACCAAGCTGGGACATGCAAGAAAAAATCTTCTGGACTATGTCCACACAAAGAGCAGCTGTCAGATTGTATTTAAATTAGTTTTCATTCGAAAAATTAATGCTGCACAAACCTATGCGTATTCGCGCCAATTAATCAGCACCCCACCCAGATAGATGATCACCGAAAAATTTGAAGAATTTTGATTTTAGTCAATGTTTAAAAGTGTTTAAGCTATCAATATTACGAGCATCATGATCCAAAGCATTCCAAACAGTAAAACACTCCGAACAAGTCTTTTAACATATGATTCTCTATTCTAAAGTGCAGCAAATTCGTACCGGTTTCTGATGTATCTCTGACATTCATCGGTGCGATGTGGGAACATTTTCATTAGGTTTTCGGGCGCAAGAAATTAGAGCCTTTTGAAATATTGACATAGACTAAAATATAACGTTAAGTGGCTGAAGACCCGTCTCTTGCAGTAATCTAGTATGGGTTGTGTGGCAATAAGCATTCAGACAAGCCAAAAGTGACGGAACATCTAGCAATGCATCGTGAATCAAAGACGAACGTTGCATACTCTCTGGTTGAATATATGTTTCTGCTCTTTTTATAGAATCATAGTTTTATCTTAGGGAAAGAAAGTTTCCAAAGTTCCGAGAGAGATAAGAGGCGCGACTGATGATACCCTCTGGATGCTTCTCCCATGTTACACGCCCAAGTACGAGTAACATCAGCTCTGCAGTAAAGTTCACGGGCTGAAGGGGGAGATTCAAACTTCGAGGTCGGGCGGCGCCAATTGGCTGTCATAAATATCTGCCAGAAGATACTGGTATCATTAAACGCCCAGCAAGGGAATACCAACGTCTAAACAGCTAATAAGCTGCAGAGGTGGTAAACTATTTATATTTATAAACACATCTATTCACCTGGAAGGCACGGAGAGCATTATAGATGCTCTTTACGAAGTCTCATACTTGTCATAAATATGTCACACATGGTGTTGACTATGTATGATAAGTAAAAGATCTGGTTTTCAGTTCCCTTGCACTCTTTATGCTGCAAATATATTTCTACACCAAGGGCCGTTAGCTCTGCAGAGGCTGAGTCCGAGGCTGTACATTTTGCAGTAAGCAAATCAGACCATTTAGCGCCTGTTATACCGTACTAGACTATTCAAGTCACATCTTTTTAGACATGTCGGTCAGACAAAAGCATGAAGCACTGCCCCCATTGTGGTCATATGGTATCTGATAGAACGTTTAGACGGCATAGTCAAATATATTTCAAATCGGTGGATTTAGACAGTTCGTGTTCTGAAGAAGACGACATTAGCCCTGATGTTTCTACAAATGGTGATACAACTGTTGAACAACAGGCTGCCTCCAATACAGACAATGAATTCGGATGTGATAGTGATAGTGAAGACTCAGGAAAAGTAGAAGAAAAGTGGGAGGATGAGAGTGACATAGACGATTTTGAAAACAAGCAGGACTGTGACCTTAAACAGGACCGAGATAAATATTCGGCCATCGCCGCTTGCGTCACCATATTTATTAATCAGTGGGCATCTGCGTACAACGTCTCCTATGCATGCATTGCAACACTTCTGAAGTTTCTCCATGCACTCTTTGTGGTTTGCAGCAATATTCTGCCAGAAATAGGAATTTTATCTACTCTAATACCCCGCACACTCTATCAGCTGAACAAAGCATCCCGTGTCAAAACAGACAACTTTATAAAGTATGTCGTGTGCCCTAAATGCAACTCTATTCGTCTTTACGATGAGTGTACAGTTTCCCACAATGGCACTGTCAAGTCTGACTTTTGTAGTTACCGCCGATTTCCCAATCACAAACAGCGGAAGCAGAGAAGAACTTGCGGTACGCAGTTACTAAAGGAAGTAACCCTAAAGACTGGAAAAAAGACATTTTATCCCAGGAAAACATACTGTTACAAACCAATTGGTGAAACACTAAAAGAACTCGTCAGCCGGAAAAACTTTTGGGAAACTTGCGAAAAGTGGCGTGGACGCAAGAAAGTTCCAGGCACATACAGGGATGTATACGACGGTCGAGTGTGGAAGACATTTCAAAATTACAATGAAAAACCCTTTCTATCACAACCAGGATGTTTTGGGCTTATATTAAACCTGGACTGGTGGCAACCATTCAAATACAGTTCTTACTCCGTGGGATGTCTATATGCAGCCATTCTGAACCTTCCTCGAGAAATCCGTTATCAAAAAGAAAACATCGTTCTGATAGGTATTTTACCTGGGCCACATGAACCGAGAGGCGACGAACTCAACCACTTCTTGAGGCCCCTGGTTGACGAGCTCTTGTTGTTATGGGATGAGGGGGTACAGTGTGAATTACCGTCGGGTATTCATCAAACATGTTTCGCCGCTGTTCTGTGCTGTGCATCAGATGTACCGGCAGCAAGGAAGCTATCTGGTTTTCTGTCACACAATGCAAGGCTGGGCTGCTCGAAGTGCCTGAAAGAATTTGACACAGGTACATGGTCAATTTCAAATGTTATCTGTAATAGCTATCATTCCATTAGACGCAATAAAGTATTTATGAAATTATAATCACACTACTGCCTAATTACATAAATCCTTTTCGGCATGTGATAAAACATGATGCGAGATAGCAGATACAAATATAAAAATACTGGCGTTTGCCTTGCAACTTATAAAAAGGCTGCTTCATAGATGCTCTTGAAAATTCGTTTCAGGTAGATTTCCAATTTTTAGTGATAGTAGGCTTCGTATGTGGTATCTGGGTATCGCGGTATTGGTTACTCTATCTCGAATCATGTTTTTGGTATACCGTACATTTCTTGTAGTATCTATATATGGTCATTCAAAAGATCGTTGAAACGCTGGACCAAAACACTGCTAGGTCGCATGTGACCAACTAATAATGAAGGAGAACAGAGAGATGTCAATGACGGGGCGAAGCCACGCTATGACAATAATAATGTGGCTCTTTTGGTCTAAGAGAAGAACATTCATATATTGTCTAGAATTGTAGGTTGTTTTAAAACTCCTCAAATAATAATGTTTTGTACAAAAACGTGTAATCCCCTATCAACGAAAAAGATATGTAATAGGAATAAAGCTTAGATAAAGGACCTGAAAACTGAAAAGTGTGAGATAATTTAGAAAATGAAGACAAGAGAGCTGAGAGATGTATGAAACTAGTGAAGAGGCTGGCAGATGTGAAACCATTAAGTTGACAATTGTAAGAGGCGGCGGGCCAACAAGGGCTAGAGATTGGTGAAAGGTGAGAGAAGGATGAGTGTGAGATTAAGAGATGGGAGGAAAGGTGGCATTTGAAACACAAAAGAGGTGAGAGATATAACTGAGAATCGAGAAAGTGAGTGAGAGGTGTGTGACAGATATCATACATCTGGGAGTGGCGAGAGTTGAGAGTGATGTCAGCAGATAGTGAAAGAGCAGCGCAATTATTAGAAGTATATTTTTTCAGGTGGCTTTGGGGAGTCGACAAATTATGGGGGCTTCGACCGATCATTCCCGAGGAGAAGTATGCAGGCAATTCGGAAGCAGCTGGATGAAATAGAGGACCAACAAACGCAAACAGCCAAAACGAAACTGCAGTCAAAATATGGAGTGCGGTACTCCGAACTGACTAGACTCCCATACCTTGACCTAGTTCAGTTTACGGTCTTCGATCCAATGCACAACCTTTTTCTCGGTACAGCAAAAACCATGCTGAAGACAATATGGCCAAACTTGGACGGGTTAGGGGAAAAGAGCTTGGACGAGATTCAGGCAGTCGTGGACGCCTCATTTAGCCCGCCAGAAATTGGAAGACTGCCCAACAAACTCGCTGGTTCTTTCGGGGCCCTGACGTCGCAACAATTAAAAAACTGGACTTTGTATTTTTCCTTGTACGCAGTTGAAGGCCAAATTCCAGAAGGAGCCTACAAATGTTGGCAGCTCTTTGTTGACGGATGCCACGATTTGTGTCGGCCTGTAATTACGACCAGGCAACTGAGATCAGCTCATGAAAAGCTGCATCAGTTCTGTCGCACATTTGAGCGACTATATGGATCCGCCAACTGCTATCCAAACCAGCATTTTCATTTGCATCTCCTGGAATGTGTTTTGGATTTCGGTCCCATTTACGGCTTTTGGTTATTTTCGTTTGAGAGACTGAATGGCATTTTAGGATCTTACCAAACAAACCAGAAATCAATCGAGGTGCAGCTGTGCAGGAGATTTCTGCGTGAACAACATATTTCCGCCATGCAGACACCATCAATGTATGCAGATCAACTGTCTGCCAAGGCTTTTGGCCTAGACATAACAGGCACTTTGCCAGATGAGGCCACTCATGCAATTCCCGATTATGACCATTTCGTAACTGTATCATCAGGAGCACTTAAAACTGGTTACGATCTTTACGATCCATCCTCGGTTATAATGAACGGCACACAAGAGTCATCAAGTCTGGAATCCGACGATATTCCCCTTTTACTAACCAGTCTGGAATGCCTGGTGGGCAAGTCCGAAGTCAAACGCCTCACCCAGTCTTTCATAAAGTGTAGTGCTGTCAATTATATGGGTGAGCAATATGGCTGTCGGGACTCACATCTCTATGGCAGATGTTGCCGTATCTTGGCCGACTGGTGCGGTACAGACGGGCAGATAGACACAGCGGGGCATGGTGTTAGACCAGGCGAGATAGACCATTTCCTTCAATTTCACTTTGAAGACAGAACAAAGGGTTGGGTTCCCATAGTGATGGCGAAAATTTCGTGGCTGCAGAAACACGGAGACCACGACTACTTTAGAAGTAGTCTGGCCAAGGTGTGGTGTCGGTCCCTGTATGAAATACATGGACCAGCCAGCTACATGCCTGTTCAACGTATTTTTGGGAAATACGTAGGCGGGGTGCGCATGATCAACAGAGAGAAAGTCTGCGTCGTCATACCCAAAATACCTAGTTTCCACTGGTAGTTCCTATAGTCCTGGAACTGATATTGCGATTTCAAGTTTTACTGCACATCCCAGCCATCATAGTTTCATGAGTTTGGTCTGTTAGATAATAATATAAAAAAATTACCCCTTTCAAAAAGTGTCCGATCAATATTTTTCTTGGAAATTAAAAAGTGGGTATGTGTGGTGTCTGAAAAAATAGGGATATAACGGTTACCGTACTTTTACTCAGAATATATTATATGTGTGCTCCTCATAGGAAAGACGGGTTCAATTAGTTCAGTTCCTACTAGCAACAAGCAACAACGGCAAATATAGCAATGAAGAGTTGCCATGAAGCCATTATACTATCCAAACCCGTCACTAGCACCATGTTGATTCCAGAAGTTACAGAAGCTGAAACCCTTATTCCACTGCTTTGCTGAAAGTACTGGTAAAATCCCCTGTGTACATCAAAGACTCAATGTAAACATGTATATATTGAGTCTTTGATGATACGTGTAGGTCGACGCCAACACAGACCTGCATGTGCATGTTATTCACAGAATGCGGCGACCTGCGTGCGCTACATTTCGTTCCGCCATTCCACTGATATGCCATGAAAAACATAAGTTAACATATACGACTGTCTCACTGAGCTAGTTTTACAGAAGCTGTACACTAGCCGTTAGTGTATGACCCTACTAACTTAAAGAATGTTGTACAGAGTACAATACTCCGACACGGAGTGTTATCCGGTTATCCAATCACATCCTTGAATTTGGCAGGGCTTCTACATGTCGGAGTGAATTCATGTCATGCAATTTAATGTAGCACTGAAAAACAAAACAGATTAAAAGGTTGTGTGGCACCGGCATACGAAACTGCTGTCAGCAGGTTGCTACTGACCGTTTACGTTACTGTTGTTATATTTAGCAATATCAGTTTCTAATCCTGTAATACTGTAATATTTTGCGTCGCCATTCGTGTCCGTGCATTGTAAAAATTACGTATGGTCGGAAAGTTGTACTTAATATTTCAAGTTTCAAATATGCTGCTGTGTACATACGAATATATACTGCTGTATATAATGCTTTCTATTGATACGGCTGTCAAATGGCTTGAATGTCTATGTCTTAAACGTGGCATAAAAATGGGGCATAAATGTATAGTACCATGTACTACAGTTTAACTCCAAGGTCAAGTGACTGTGCCCCAATCGGACTATGATTCCGACGATTCCGCGTATATTGAATGCATGTGTCTTACAAATGGGAGAGAGAGAGATTATATCCGATCATAGATGAAAGAGCAAGCGAGCGTGAGAGAGACCGAGAGAGAGAGAAAAAAAAATTGTTGTGTGAGAGACTATTAGCCCTTAGATCATCCTTATAAAGCGGTATGTATATGTGTTTGCATACCGGTATTTACATTGCGTCCATAATATTTGCCCTCCTGGACCAGCGGCATGAACTATATCTGCTCATTATGATAAAAGGGTATACTGATTTTGCACCTCTGAATGTGAATGCTCATAAATTATCAGTATGAGTTTCAAGAGCATTGCGTCACCTCTGCGTGATTTGTGGATGTACACACATATAACTCTGTTGGAACTTGCGACCGTATGACACTTAGGTTATATATTAAGGTACTGCTTAATTCCTGTTGATACACACGTGGTATATAATTATCGTGCTATATCCCTCACGTTGTACATATGCCATTAGTATACAGTACACGTTTAGTTACTGCATATGTTATATCTATATCTATATATATCTATATCTACTGCATATGTTATATCTATTGCATGTAATACCGGAACTATACATGTGTTCGTTCAATAATATACATGTATATTCTAAATATAAATTATTGGCATGGCATGTCTAGGAGAAATCTTGGTGAATGGTCGTTTCCTGCAAAGAGTATACTGTAAAGAAACTAAATAGCCGCTCCCACCCTAAGACCGTAGTACCGTGTGGAGAGAGAATTTCCGCGCAGTAACTTATTAAGCGCTCTGCATTTAAATGGCCGGCATATATACGCCCGCTGCGTACATGCTCTGCGCGTGAAGCAGCTCAAGATGTACGTGCATGCACAAAACCTGGATTCACGGCTACCACCTACCCCCATGGCGTAGTCAATAACGTGCTTCAACTTTGTGCTTTACCACAATGCACTTTTTCCTAAGGAACATTTTCAATGATTCGATGGGTTCGAATCCCCCTATGCGATACCGTTAGGATACAGAGATGTCAAAAATTATACGCCAAAAGTTTATCCGACCCATTTTGTAATATACCATGCTGGCCTACTGCGCAGATGAGCTATGTCCGGGCAGTATGTCGCGCGCAGATAAATCCGCATTTTGTGCCACTCCTGGTGTACCAAGGTTCTGAATAGGTATACTGCTCCGGTTGGAATTTTCTCTGTCTCTTTGCTTATTGGGGTTTCTAATTGTGAGCAATACACATATGCATACGTTATAATGTTTATATTACACTTGCAACTGTATATACTTGTTTTGCCCCAACTTTGAGTAGTTTTACCAATAGTACAAATATGATTTATCGCGCAGTCATGCATGCAATATCAAAGCTACATAAGCAAGGGACAGCGTAGTACTACGAGCGTGTATTAAACTGCTTTAAATTGCTACTGCAGTTCGTATATTGCACTGAAGTTGATGTATGAGTGCTGAATAAATCACAATGTACCACGCCTGCTATCTCTGCTGAACATGTTGTCTTATCCCCCCCCCCCCCCCGAGGCATACCGACCCAAAACTTGGCAGCCCAAGTTGTAGAAAAAATAACATGCAGAATGGGTGCTCCTGAACAAACACATGTATTTATGTAGGCAATATAATAATGCCAGTTCCCAATCCTCCTCAAACCTACTAAACCCATAGAGTACAGATATCCACATGTACAGGTACCATGTACAGGTACCTGTATTATGTACAGGTAGGCTGTCTACTTCATTTAGCTATGTCTGCAATCCGATATTCTGAATGCACCTGAACTTCGCGCCTGTCACGTCATTACCCAATAAAGAATTATTCTTTACTTAATGTCCCGTGCAATGTAAATAGAGGTTAGAGACCAGGTAGGGGGTAGCATGGGTAAAGAGTAGATAGGGGATAGATTTGATAAACACAGAATCCACTGCATAAAGAGATTCTAACTCTAAACTTTGGATATTCATACAGGAACTTTAGACCCAGAATGGCAACTCTTATGAAAACGCAGTAACAGACACGAGAGAGTAATAAATAGGCGATAAATATGGCACGAACAAATATGTACAGACGAAAATACTTCTACACAGAGCTCTCACCAAGCTCTATAACGTGAAAGCAAAAGGCTTTCACGCAGATATACTTATCCGCGACACTTAGCACTAAAATGGCTCTTAGAAACAGATACAGGTCATTCCTGGTTAAGTTCTTGAATCCAAAACCCCAGAAGGGCGTTTGCTCCTAACTGACGTGAGCACGGACTCATTGTTAAAGAGACCATTATTAATAAAACAGGTGGATTATTCCCTAAATCCCAGATCCTTAATTGTAGGATCTGGGCGTAAAACCTATAGACTTGTAAGTTGACATTCATAAAACACTCATAACTTCCGAACCAATGGATTGATTCATCAGCTGTACAGTCCGTCGGGCGGTCCGGGAAAGTGGCTTTCCCGTCCCGTCCCGCCGGAATACGACCAGTAGTCGCATTACTACTGTACAAAAGGCGGAAAGGAGGCTGACATACTACAGTAAGTAATATCTAATCTTTAATGTATAAGATGTGATGTTAGGGTTACAGAATGATATGTATAGGTATGTATTATTAATTTTATTCTGTACTATTCTTTCAATATGCCATTTCGTATCCACGAAGAATAACATTTTTGCTTTGATTTCAATTGAGCTAGCTACATGTCACTCGACATGTAGTGACATGTAGGTGCTTATGCCCATGGGCGCTGTGCTTCTGTCGATCACCGGTCAGCAACCTGGTACTCGGTTCTGCATCCAAACACTGCGAGTACACCTCACCCCCCACCCCCCCTCTGTCAATCACTTTCCCAGCAAATCCAGAGATAATCAAGAGGACTAGCCAAGCTTGTGGTGGCGGGCGGACGGGGAGGGGGGAGCGGAGGGGGGGGGGGGTACCCACGGGACTTGTCCTAAAATTTATCTTTTGAATGCGCGCGCACAATGGAATATGCCGGGACAAGCCATTTCAAAGTAGCAAGTCCGTTCATTCTGGCGTGACCCTCTCCCACGGACGCGATTCAACATAATGACTAGCTGCAACGAATCATGTAAGTACATGCAAAGCCCATAAATAAAAAAAAATCTAGAGGATATAAGTTCAAGGTAACCATAAATAATATTATAAAGGGGTTGAGAAACATACTAAAATACTGTTGGAGTGGTATTTTGTCTGGATCTCTTCTGTTCATTAAGTCGGGAATCCTGTAATTTAAGTGTTGGTAGCGAGGGCTTGGAGGGTTATACAGATTTACGAAATGATTTCAACACACCGTATGTATACAGTATAGCTCACAGAATTTACGTTTCCTGTTTATTTATTTAAATTATTTATTTATTCATTTGTTTAAGAACATATTGATACAGGGTAGACTCGTAAGCAACAGACTACTTAGGTATACATGTGTATGTGTTTTTCGACCTGCATTGCACTTACGCACATTTATTTGTCATATTACAGCATCGGCTCAGGATACAACAGGGGTGCTGGCCCTCTTACAGCCATTTTTACAAGAGATGAAGGACACAAGAAATAGAAAGGCCCAGAGGGCCGAACTCAAGGTAAATGATCTCAGAAATGTTGTAGTCATTTCTTTAATGTTAGCCTTTCACATACATGATTCAGCAGTCTCCGTGGAACGAAAATAATTCAAAGATGGAAAGCAATCGAGACACTTTTGGATGACAGAATAATGAACACGTATGATGTATATGTACATATGTAGTGTTTCTACAAGTGCATATATTACCTTACCCTTTCAGCCTACAGTGCGTGACATCGTGCGACAGATGGCCGATGAGGATCCCCCCAGGAGTGGAACCTAAATGAAAAGTAAGTAGTGAAGGCTTTATAGCTCTTTATAGCGTACACACGGTTCTTCTTTTTTTATTCGAATAAAAAAAATCGTCTGATGTAAGAAATGTTCACCGTATCTAATAATTAAGAACACTACAAGAATACAGTTCGTACACAAACTATGGCTTTACACATGCGATGCAAGTTCATGCACTGCTACAAATATTTCTAATTCTCATTTGCAGCTTCGATTCACGCCAGAATTTCGCGGTGACAAAATCAATAGAAATGAGGGTTATGTCGATCAAGGGAGCTGCCGCCGCTTCAACTAAGGCTATAAAAGGTATATTTACATTGTGCTAGAATTACAATGTAGTAGTAGTAGTAGTAGTAGTAGTAGTAGTAGTAGTAGTAGTAGTAGTAGTAGTAGTAGCAGTAGCAGTAGCAGCAGCAGTAGTAGTAGTAGTAGTAGTAGAAGTAGTAGTAGTAGTAGTAGT
>JAAUYG010199853.1_pt1 | contig 15617 bp, 12 predicted proteins | sample 7278091 | NCBI WGS metagenome assembly JAAUYG01 (sample SAMN14350201, study PRJNA611818) | marine sediment metagenome | isolation source: surface marine sediment (0.6m) | place: French Polynesia: Moorea | collected 2018-08 | reverse complement strand
TGCGAATTGGCATGTTAGTGTTTGTGTTTGAATTGGGGGTGCTTATTCCGAAGTAAAATCTACTGTTTCACTATTGGCAATTTTTTGAACTGACACCCCCCCCCCCTCCACCCCCCCCACCGTAGCCTAGTGGTTAGAGCGTCCGCTCGGGGTGTGTGAGGCCGGGGTTCGATCCCTGACCGCTTCACACCAAAGACGTAAAACCTGCGAGGCTCTCAGCTTGCCACTAATGAGTTGGACAATCGACTAGCCGGACCGGAGTCAGTATAATGGTCTGGGTGATTCCGTTCTGCTTACCTGTGGCGGAATTGAGCCGGCTTGGCACCCACAATTGTCGGGCGTAGATCGTTCGGCCAAACACAAGACAGGTCCAAGTTAACTCAACACACCTAAACCCACATACACCTGCATACACCACCGAATTCAACTTCCAGTCGGTGGTATGATTTTGAGAGTTCAAGCCTGACCCTCCCCCTCCCGCCCACATGTTTAAACGTCCAGACTTCCCACTGTCATGTACTTTCTGTGACTGCTTAGCAATGAGACTGAGATGTGATAGCAAAAAGTATTCATTGATACATTTTCTGTCAGCAATATTGACAGTAGAAAAAAATACCCTCAAAGTATCAGCAGCTAGCAGCAGTAGCAGCAGCAGCAGCGGTAGCAGCAACAGCAGCAGCTGCAGTAGTAGTAGTAGTAGTAGTAGTAGTAGTAGTAGTAGTAGTAGTAGTAGTAGTAGTACTACAAGTGAACATAGCCCTTGTTTACCCGTGCTCCATTGATGCAACGTCTCTCGGTACGCACCAGTGCTGTCGAAATGTGCAAGGCCATCAAAATTCATATCGACAGCCTCGGCAGATTCCTCTTAACGCTGAATTGCCGGAACATGTAGTTTATTAAATCACTAAATTAATATGGTAGCATGATGCACTTGTGTAACTACCGTATTTTATGTTTACCATTCCAGTCCAACAAGCCGTTGATGGAGAAACGGCGGAGAGAACGCATCAATAACTGTCTTGACCAGCTGAAGTCTATATTGATGGAGGTCACGAAGAAAGAGGTATGTATGTGCCACCAGCCACAAATTACGATTTCAACCTTCAAAGAATTGTGATAGATATTGTTTTTTTTTAGGAAACGACATAATTCTGAAATTAATGGAGCACACAACGCTAGTCCCGCATATTAAACTGATGAAATTTTAATGCATGGTTCCTTAGGTCATACTTCAACTTTGCCGATCGCAATCCTAACTGAAAGGTTACGTATTACATAGTCAAGGAGTTATGTATGTTCTACTATGTTGCAGCGATTAAAGCTATTTTGTGTAGCTAGATGTGGTAATTTTTAAGGTAAAAATGGTAAAACCCTAAAATGTCCCATGGAAGAAAATATGTTGACTAACTTTTACGGTACAATTTTTGTCCTATGAAAGTATGTGTGACTGCACTAGCTCAATCCACCCTGTTGCATTATAATGGCAAGGAAATTATGTGGACTAGATCGACTAAAATTGGCATAGCAGCGAGATTAACATATCGAAATGTGACAGATTAACATTTCATATGTCATCCAGGTCACTTTTATTAGCTATAATGCACAACACCCTGAAGACAGTACACACACCTCTGGATGCTTTCCTTTTATTGTAGGTATAAGCTTATAAGCTGCCCCAGTTTATACAACAGCAGGTACTTGATAAGCGCCTAAAGGGGCTCAGTGTGGCAGGCTGTGCCCTGTGTGATGCAGTATTATAACATGGGATGTGCCACATATACTTGCTATATATTAGGAAGAGATAACCACCTGATTAGTGAGCTGGGTTTAGTGTTTTATACATGAGGCCAATGCTTTGACTTGTGCCCCGTTGGAAGGAAGTTGTGGTAGATGTTTGAAATGTGATTGGCTGAATATCCCTGGAAAGCATCTCCTGACATGTATAATTGCACATAGTTTGATACTCAATAACGGGATGCCCCCTCGAGTTGCAGGAAACCGACAGTCTAGTATGGTAGCAGAGTTAACAGTAAGACACGCAGCGTGGCCAGTAGAAACACGAACGGCGTACATGATTGTCACAGTGTATAAATGTACTTCCTTGTTCTCGGCCTTGTGTCGCATCGGCAACTCAAGCCTTATCTCATTCGCCACAACGAAAACTTGACTGGAATTGCTTTCGTGTTGTGCTGTACAATTCGATGAGGCCATGCCTGTCTGTAGCTTCTTGATCAAGTAATGTGAATGATTTTGTGTAGTACTCAACACAATTACAATTACTCATTTATTCGATGGTGACCTGGATGTTTGTAGCTCCTTGATAAACCGCTTAGCAGCACGCCTGGCCTCTGGCTGGGCACATCTAACGGGAATGCCTGCCTTTCTACCACATCTTGCCAAGGATTGGCTGACGCCCACAATGTAAAGATCTGAGAGTGTTGCAGCCACGGGACCTCATGGAGTCAGCTACCCCATACTTAACCGAAGCCTAATTGGCATTGACGAATAAATATCTCTGTTAAAGCTGACTTCCGCTCTCGTATTGCCAGGTTTATGCCTTAAATGACGCGCTGCATTGTGGGCCGGTCGGCAAGGTCAACCTTAAAAGGTGCCAAAATATATATATAAGAGGCCACTTAATAATAATTGTCGGACACCGTGTAGTTTTCACATCTGCTGGTAGAGCACTAATTGAAGGGTAGATAGGATTATTACAGAGTCTCTCATGCTCGGCGCGCAGTCACTTTGATATAATGCACCAGCAAAGTAGTCGAGATTTAATTCTTGATTTATGGTCCCACCGCGACTGCCAAAAACCCACTGGGATAATAACCTCGTTGGCGGCTAAAGGAGTGCAATTGAATTTTATTAAATATTTCCTCAGGCTTGGGTGCATTTGTACGTAGCAACCTTCACCAAAGGCACCCGGAGCTGGAAAAAAAGAGGTCCATCGAAGGGGGGTAATTAGTATGTGACAGGGCGTATTTGGTAGTAACATATATATTAAAACTTCCAGGTGAACGTAATTGGTACCGTGCATATAATTTCCTGGACCCCATGTTTATGGTTTGCATATGGTCGTATAGTTCTTTTTAATCTTTTTCTATTCTGCTGCGTGGCCAACATCCGTTCTGCTTGGTGAAATAAGCATTAGGAGTTAGTTACCAAATGGGTTAGAGGTACGTATTACAAGTACACGCTGTGGCCAGCCTTGAGCGTGGTCACTGGGCTAACAATTCTGTCGTAGGAAAGAAGACCTTTGAGTCTGTGATTTTAACAAGCATTTATCTTTTTTTTTCTTAGATCAACATCACATTCAACGTAGTACCTGCACTTGAAAAGATCGTCTTTCTTCTCCCTGCTGGTTTACTACATGTTTTTGTTTACATACACATGTATATGTGCACAAACAATCAACGTGTTGGATGGAGTTGGTGTGGTGCTCAGTTTCTGCGCAAGACTCTCAATGGCCAATCAACCAGTCCATCTTTATCATTTCTTGCATTGTGGAGTTTCTATAAGCCCAACAAGACGGATACACGAGTTTCACCAGGAAACCATGAAATGTTCGGTTCAACTGCGACAAAGCAAACATTCAGCCCCTAAATGACCCCATTTTGAGGAATGATCATTGTATGTAAATTGTAAAACTACCAGTTTCCTCATGCATTAAGGCTTCGATCGCTTCTCTTTACGACGTATTTTTCCCTTGGAAATATCCTTAATTATGTGGCATGTTTTGCCCTCTGGCTGCAGCTAAACCGTGACGTAGCTAGCCTGCTTGGACCCATCATCGAAACTACCCAGCTCTTATACCAGACCTTCAATATCGCCCACCTCTTTCTGCGGGGAACGACTTCATCCGTAACTTTTAACTTATGCCGCCCAGGCTCCCCACTAATGAAGCAAGCGGATTCACCCTGTGCCATCCCCCGTTGTTCCCCGTGGACCCGCCTTTGCTAAATATATTCATCAGTCTATATATTAGAGGATGCACTAACGGCATTTTCCCACGGTTCAGCCTAAACCTCGTCAGATTCGTTCGAGACAGCAAGTCAGTAGGCCTATGAACAGTCTCTTTCTCTCGATGGCTACTTAGGCATGCAGAGTGCGTTGGGCGGTGCCTTTGATTCAAAGCGTGTTTTGACCTGACGTGGCAATCTCCTGCGGGTGTGGAGTAGGGGACGAAAGCCCAAAACGTTGCTATTATTGACGTCTGTGTATTGAAGAGGCCGCCAAGTAAACGAGCAGTCTTGATCGGGTTACTCTTTTCTATGCCTTACCATTTAAGGTTAAACTTTTGGGACGGCGACACATGAAATATAATAAAAGATTTCCCGGTGTTCTTGTTACTATACGAGCATAGAACAGCACCTCTGGGCTCTATTCACCATCTTTCACTGTTACAGTACCAGTGCGTTCTCTGAAAGCCGGGCAGAAGGTATCAACTCGCTCTTCAAGTTCCGGTAGAAAATACTGTAGTACCAGCCAAAGATTTATCTCGAGGTTCTGTAGACCCACAACTCCGTCACTGCCGACATCGGCTGTACTGGAGGAAGGTTGCCTGGAACACTTATATGACATGTCTTACACATGGTTACTTAATTGTTAACTAGCCTAGAAACGTGTGGGCTGTCATTGTCTGCCCGTTGACAGTTAAGCACATCATGATTCATTCTGTCGACGTTCTAGTCTTTTTGTATTTAAATTATGGAAGTTTGAAAGAGATGTGTGAGTCTGTTAGTCCTGCAATTGCATCACATACATACGGACGGTAGACCTTCTGTACAAGCTGCGAACATGGTTTCAGTATTCAAACTCCATTCCACTTTCTGATAGGTTTTCTCTGAACCTGTCTTTGAACTTGTATTTATCTGTGTTGGCAACCATATGGCATATTTTGGCGGCTGATCTGGCATTCAATATAGCCCCCCCCCCCCTCCCTCCCGCTTAACTCAAATCAAAATAATACATTCGAATATTTCGGTAGAACATCCAGAGTACCCGCCATTAAAGCAGAGACTATCGTAACTGGTTCTCCATTGAATACTGTGGTAATCTGGGCTCCTGTGCGTTCACTGTTAGCCAGCAGGACACGGCTGTGTATCTGACGACAGGAATGCTGCACTGGTGACGCTGTCGTGATCTCTTTTGACACGGGCAAGGGGTCAGACACCGTGTGCAGAAAAGCAACATTATTGAACATGCACAGTAATTTAGGTTGTCAAGTAAACCAAATGAGTAGTATTTTGGACAACCTCATCTGGACAACAGAATATATTACTGTATAGGTTTTGTAAACTTATGCAGAACGTATTATTGATTTGTGAGAAACGAACTGAACTAACAGTACGTTATTTGTACTGACCAGACCCCCTTTGGCAACACTATTTTAATACTCCAGTTGGGCAGTGTGTGGAAATGTTGATCTTTCACCAGCTAGCGTCTGTTCATCTGTTGTCCTTATACACCAAGGTAATGGAATACCTGCATGGTATATAGAGGACTTCAGGCTTCCTTTTGCTTACAAATATGTAGCTCCTTTCCTTTTGGAATGTACCCCTTTTACTAAATGCTTTGAGTTTATGGGAAAGAAATATATTCACCGGAAAGGAGCAGCTTGTTTCCTTTGTCAGAGCTTCTATTCACGTTGGTGACCAACTCCTCAGGGATTCCTTGATATGTCAAACATCATCACCAGCCTGCCCTCAGTAATTTGAAATATTGCTCCCTATTATCGCCCGGTTAGTATTCTTGTACGTATTCTGTAGGGTCGGCGTGAAAATTTGCGTTCGCTCAAAGTAGCTGTAAATTAATATCATCAGCTTGATGACCGGACAATAGGGCTTGACCACTTGACAAAAAAAAGACTCGCGTTTTTTGCTGGCCGCCTCAACACTGGGCGACCTCCCCACAAAATGGGATATACTATAGGCTTCATTGTTCGCTACGAATGCCACGGCTGAAATTGGCATAACGGGGTGTGAATGGGCGAGGTAAGAAAACGTCCATCTGCCGCTGTCCAAGATTCGGACATTGCTAAAAGAATTGAAAAAAACTCAAAGGTTCACAGACGTGGGGAGTCAAGAGGGTAACCTGTCGGGGACCTGACAGTTTTTTTCGTTATCAAAGACGAGAGTTTAGGTGAAACATGCCACTTTCTGAAATGTCCGGCCATGATGATGAATACCTGTGGTCAGGCAAAGGTTGCGCGGAATGGATTCTGATTTTGGTCTGCAACGTCGGACCTCCTGAACTGACCGTGTCACAGACACGCGTTTCATCTCCTGGGGTTATGGCGAGACTTCTTCTCTTTGAACCCAATTTGTATTTGCTTTCCAAACTCAAGGCGCCTGTGGGTGTGAGGTTGTTTAGGAGCAGCTGCACATTATCGTTAATATTTCATTAGTAGAATAGCTCAGTCGAAAGCGCAATCAAAGCCTACATGTTTTAAATCAATCAAACACTTTACAAGCGGCAGTTAGAAAAAGGCATCCTTATGCTCAGCGTCTAAACACATTATAGTAGAGTTCTAAAAGCGAAATCAGGAATCACTAGATGTTATTTACCCCCTTCCTTCAGTACAACATAAGGTGTTAGGTAGAGTGGCCTGTTTTAAGTACCTAGGTGGCCTGCCATCATCTGTTCTGAACTTATACTGTTTTGCTTCCAGAGTTCCTATTACTCGAAACTGGAGAAGGCCGACATACTGGAGATGACAGTCAAGTACTTGAAAAACTCAAAACGACAACAGTTGGCAGGTATATATAGCATGTGCTGTTATTATCATCATTCGTTGTCGGCGGTGATGCCTTCACTATCGCTATAACCATAATGATTACCCTCCTCCTCATACTCCTCCTTCTCCTCATAGTTCTCGTCCCCTCCTCCTGCTCCTCACATAGTTCTCCTCCTCCTCCTCCTCCTCCTCCTCCTCATCATCATCATCATCATCATCATCATCATCACCACCACCCCCGCCACCACCACCACCATCATCATCATCATTATCATCATCATCATAGATCTCCAGGTTTTCTTAGCGATAAAATCGGTTGCTATTTTAATCGGTTATATTTTGTAAAACTTCAAAATGTAGCGGACTATATATAATTAACCCGTGTCAATGGAAACTAACCAGCAGGACATTAACCTAAACGCAGCCCGTGTGTTTCATTTTCTTTTCTAACGAGATCAGTCGTGGTCGAGCACACGTGAGATTGTCCTTTGTTTGCATTGTAACGGACACTGGCTTGAAAGCCTGCCCCTGGCTAAGGCAGCACGCCCCGTTCATGTCCATGTCGACCAATTCCCAAAGGATATTTAATACTCCGTCCTTGGCTCGGGTCTGTACTAAAGGTATTGTTATGTGTAACGAGAGGTCTGTCTGGTTTGAACGTCCACCCGTGGTCATCCCAGGTCGCCAGGGTGTGGTTTCCTTTTGTGGCAGCCTCAAAAAGAGAAATTTCATATTAGAAATCCCGGCAATTATGAGGTGCCTTGAAAGGTTTCCCATGGTCCCCTCATGCGTGTATACATACGTGTGTGCAGAACACTGTCTTCAACAATTAATCAAAATGGGAGAAATGTTTATATGAAATCCTCATTACACAGACAGGGTGATATTAGCGTTCGGGGGGTGCCAGCGGAGGGGTGGAAAGAAACTATATTGGAGCATTTTATGATTAATTAGCAGCAACTGGGGTGGGCGAAAGGTTTGTGGGCGACGGGGGTGGAGATGGCGGGGTATCGGCTGGGTATAAGACTGGCTATCTCTGGGCAGTATACAGCCGACTGGCCACACTGGGGGATCCGCTAAGTGGGGTTTGTGGTGGGGGATGTCAGGTGCTGAATACTGTACTTAATAGATTGCCTCACAACCCATTTGTTCCAAGCCAACTCTGCTTTCTGGTGCCACAGTGTACTTTCAGATAAACTGTCACATGCTATTAACTCACCCCGTAGCCGTCAAAGCTGGGGTTAGAAGCCCCCACAAATACCACGTTTATTGTATCGCATAATCTATCTCCGAAATGCCAGCTCCAGTATAGAGGGGCCATTTGATTAACCTTTTGACTTCTAATTTTCAGCAACCATGACGAACGACCCGAACGTGCTTACCAAATATATAGCCGGGTTCAACGAATGCACCAGTGAGGTCACCAAATATCTCAATTCCATGGAAGGATTGTCCCCGGAGATGAGAACGAGGCTGCTGAATCATCTGGCAAACAGCCTCCAGAGGTCCAGCATCTCCATGGCAGCGTCATCTGCTGCCTCTAGCGTGCAGCTACAGATGAACCAGACATGCAATCAGCCCCTAGGAATCCAGATTCCTGCAGCCACACAGCTGTCCACACTTCCTGGATCAGGCGGTGGCCTGTGTGTCCTGAGTCCTGGTAACTGCAATCCACAGATCCAGACAATATCCGCTTCTCCTATGCAACTTGTCCCTGCCAAACTCCCGACAGGGGACACCGTCTTCCTGTTGGCTAATCCCCAAAGCTTAGCTGCTCCAGGCAGCGGACTTCCCCTCGTGTCCACTGTGCTAAACAACAACACCAACATGATAAACAACAACAACAGCAACCTCAGTCTGAACAACTCAGTGGCCAATATAGAACCGTCTCAGACAAGTACCCCCAAAACCTCTGACACTCTGTCCACACCGCTCTCGGACTTTCCATCTGGAAGCGCCTCCTTCAAGCGCGAAGCATCTTCCCCAAGTACATCCACATCCAGATCCAGATTAGCATCTCAAGAGGACTTCTCCAGTCCGGATCTCCAGCCGAGCCACTCCAGGTCGGCCACAGTCAGCTATGACGTCAGCTCACGTGATTCCCCTGAGGACTGGCCGCGGAGAATCCCGAGCTATGACCCTCGCAAACGCTGCAGCGACGGCCAGAGCCGGCACACCAGTGACAGTAGTGAGGATGATGAAGACGACGACAGTGACATCATGAACAATAACGATCAGGGTCTTGACAAAGGGCCTATGTGGCGGCCATGGTAACTAACTGGTTGCGTGGGGAGAACTGAGGGGTATGACTAGCAGGGGTGAGAACCCATCTCAGCAAGTAACTAAGGGCTTACCCTCAAAGAAGCCAATCCTGAAAAGGTTTCCCAATCCTGGCACGTGTATGGAGCCATACTCCTCAAATATGCCTGCGTTATGTATATGCCTTACATTTAGTCTGTTGCTTAAGTTACCTTTCCATTTTTTTCGCACATAGCTTTCTGTTGCTATCATCGGGGCACTTTTCTTCTGATTACTTCCTACATGTACTTCTTACTACAGTCTCTTGACACTGCTGTTTCCTCAAATATCCATCTTCCCGTTCCTGTAGTTTCTAACCTTTCTCTTCATATGCCTAGAATGTTCGAGCTTTTAAGGAAGATTCTTTTCGTTCTGTCTTGTGCAATGCAGTTCAGAGTAATTTTAGCTGGAGGATTTACGTGCAAGATAGCTTGCCAATGTCTTCGTCATTTAACCCCATCTTCTGGGGAAAATCACGACAAGGTATACGGGTGAATCTTCATCAGAAGCGGATGTGATTTAAGTACATTTTTATCACTTTTGTGTGGGCGATATTGCATGCTGTAAGGCATGTCAGGGTTTCGTATGAATGGTATGACGATTGAATGCAATACAGTAAACATTCCATGTGATTAGTATATTGTTTTTTAAAAAAAATTACATTTATACTGACAATTGTATAATATTCCTGTTCCATAACAATGTATACTGGAGCCGCGAAATGCTTCACACTAACGCTGAGTTGGCTATATGCTTTGAAAACACATATATTGAAGGTTCAGTTACTCTATTATCGCACATTCCACGTTCCGGACATCAACAGAGTTTGCACGAGTAGTTGTGTACACGTATTGGCCTGTATGTAATTTGTGTGGGGTGAATTTGATAAGTGATGAAACTCGAGCATACAGCTTTAAAACTAACCTGTGATATTCGGTGGGTACACCGGAAGTGTGTTCCACGCCAACAGGTAATTCGTCACTTCCTCTCAGCTGCACTGTGTCAAGTGATAGCACGTGCTAATTGTGATATGGTATGTGATATTACTATTCAGACATATTAGATTCAAATAAATCTCGTTTTCCACCGATTCCCTTTCCCTTCGGCTTTACTATACTACAGACACATGGGGGTCAAATGTTTGAGAACCTGAAGTATTAATACTTTTGTTGAGTGAAACCTGTATATAAATATGCCCATAGATACCAACAATCTCTGGCTCTCACACGCCCACGGTGTTTATCAGATTCAATAAAATGGAGCATATACCAGTGAGGTGCAAAATGCGGTCCTTGTAAACAGGTAGCCTTTCGATACAGGTGGTCTATTGATAGGTTTAACTATATAACCATTTTATGTTCCTTATACTGCAAAATTATAAAGAAAAGATATTGATTTTACAGGCTATGGGAACTTATTTCCCTTCTATGTGACAACCAGTTGCCTATCAAGATGCAACTACATGTATAATGCATGTAAGAGTCAATGTCCTGCCTAAATGTTTTTCACCTTGGGCCACGGGAATTTTTCGAAACCTTTTAAAAGGTGCAGTGGACTCCAGACCAACGAAAGGGAAAAAGCATGGAAAAGACTCCAGCCAAAGGGTCGGTCCTCTTGCACGAAGTATAAGATGGTACTTGATCCTTCTTTAATTCACCAAACCGAGTTTACACCAGTTCCTGTCTATCTGCCGCCGTCCAAATATGTTAATTAAGCCAAACAACTGTTGCTCTAAGTCAGTGACGTATAGTATACCCGGTATGGTATGCAAAGTCCACTAGTTCCCTTGGGCATGTAAAAGTCGGTGGTTGTCAAGGTGACTAGTGAACTTAAGTCAGTCTCTAGACTTATTATTTTTCCAGAAAATGGGCAATCACTATGGATGTGGCAACCCATGCACTATATACTAAATGGAAACGTTTAATATTAAAGTTAACCGTTTCCTCCGGTTTGCCGATATAAATTAAACCACTAGCCCCTATTGTAACCTATTTATTGCACACCACCCCAAATACATTAATGACAAGTAAATTAAGGACCGGTACAGATAATGGATCTCCATATTTCACAAGGCACTACCCTTGCTGTTGCATCTCACTTTGTTAAAACATCTTAGGCCTTGTCGGGTACCATCCTATATAGGGAAGGCCTCGTCAGCATTTTGGTGTTTAATAACACCTTCTTTATTTCAAAACTTTTGCTTCAGTTTCACACAACCCTGCAGAGGCTTCATTACAGTTCATGGAAGTTGTACTAATAAACTCAGTTTAATTGTTGGCGTTACTTCTGCTACCCCGTTCATTGTCATCCATTGAGCCTCTCCGCCCTTTGTGTACCATGCCATTCGCTGCATACACAGGTATCCACTTTCATCATCATTATCATTTCGCTATAAGTCACACTATATTTCGCATATATTCTGTCGTCCCCTCCACAAAGAGAAAGTCAAACTTATAAGACTTCTTCAGAGGCTTCTTCGGACGAGGTCTAGGGTTATGGAGGTTAAACGGTTCCTCGCACCTCTTCAGCAGATTTATAATCGGCGGCAAGAATATAAAAAGAAAATGACTTGGACCTGGCTATAAAGAGTTGAAGACGTGTAGATCAAGATTGCTGCTATTTGATACAGTGCTTTGAAACTGTAGAAGGATATAACGCGGGATGGAAAAGCTATTGAGGTCGCACAGGAGAGGCATATCTTCTTAATGAGGGGCAGCTAAGGGGGTTTGAACGGTGTCACATAAATATGTCCCCTAATGTTTTATTAGAACCCCTGTGGCGATACCACAAATCATAACTGGTGTACTCTGGCCATTTGCAGTGCTACAAAAGGGTAAAAGGCCATTCCGATCTCCATTCCACTCTAGATGCCACCACAGTCTTCTTCCACACAAAGCTGGAACCTTTAACTGCGGTCCCAGAAAAATCTAGTCAAGAACTTTTGATATTTTTGCTAACCATAAACGTGGAAATCGGCAACATAAATGGTCGTACGGGCTACAAGTATGATAAATGAAGGACAAGCTTATCAATAGTGAAAAAAGAACCACACACGGCAGCCAAAAAGACCAAGTACCAACTATGCTGTAACAAATTTGAATTCTCAAAGCACTTAAAACACCTAACGCAAGTCTAACTATGCAAAGACTAGAGTTATAGTAGAACACATACACGCACGTATATGGTAATGTACTTAAAGTTATCATCACCCACATCTTTTATTTGTAGCCATTTGTGGCCATTTTAAAAATAACAAAACGCTCTCGTCGTTTTATTAACTCGTTCTGTCACCACTTGCTTCTCCCATCACGTTATGGACACCTCATGAAGTCATTTCACACATAGTCATTTCACAATTATGTGTGAAATGGGAGCCCGCAATGACGAATGGGCTATGTGTTTACCTATGTGTCTATCCTGACACAATATACGCGAGATATATTGGCGTGAAGGACAAACTTTTGTTCTGCAATGTAACGGCCAGCCAGGGTAAAGCGGTATAAAGTAACCTGTATATATTGCAATTCCACAGCAATTTATGTTCCCAATGGGCCAAGGTATGTCTCTTATTGGAGTTCCACGACAAGAGAAGACCACTTATGTATCTCACAGCTTATTAATCAACTGGGAGGGTTGGCGTATAAATTGAAAAGGCCCTCGGGTAAAAAATAGACACGTGATGGAGGAGGTAATTTGCTCCACGATAATGCAAAGGCAAAACCCTTTACTACGCTTATCAAAAAGAAATATAAGCCGTCCTTGTTGACAGATGAGGCAAGGTTACCAACAGTACGTCTCTTCATGAGATATATGCTTAGTTCAATGTATAAGTCAACATTTGATATAACTTTGTATGGTCAGGAATTATGATGTTATACCCTTTCCCATATTTATCTTTAGTCGAGGCCCTTATCTGCGTGCCAATTGTTCTTCCAGGACCCCGTAAAAAGTATTATTTTGAATTATGATCATCAACCGTCACTTTCCCAAAGCCAGGCTTACGACAAAATTAACGGTCATTGTTATTCCAAACTCGGTGCCACAAAAGAGTGTATCGTCGTGCTTGGATGTCACCGCATATGCCAAATTAGACATGATTTGTTGTTCGCCCTTTATTATCACTAGGTCAGCCATTTAAAACCGGAGAAAAAAAATGCTAAAAGGAATAAGTTCAGCGTGAGGAGAGTGATGACCCGTTAGTGTGGGTTCCTTACCAGCCGATGTGGAGAAACAGTCTATGGTAAACAGATCGATTAAACGTCTGTGTAAAGGGACGAAAAACAAAGGCGCCCTCTAAAAGTGTTTAACCGACTAAGTGCAGTCATGTCACTATAGTGAAAACTGTGGGATTAGGGCAGACAAAGGTTTGCCATTCTGGCCTGAATTCAGATATATGGCATAAATGTATTTTGGTAAATGAGATAGGTTTCATTAACGTTTTCCATATTTTACAGCTGTGTTTTTTTATGGGCCGGTTCCATTGTATTGTGTGAAATATTGTACGGAGAAACATACAATGGTTACTTTTCTCTCCGTCTCCTCTTCCCCCTCATCTCGTCTCATGTTATTCTCCGTCCTCCTCCCCCGAACTCCCTGGTCAGCTCTCGTCTTTTCCATTTTCCCGATGTAATTCAAAAGCCAAGTCCTATCGAAACTGAAATGCAGATCATGAATTTGTCTGAAAATTCTGTTTCTAATGTTTCCAATATCGTATGCAGAATTCAATAAATGAAAATAGAGATCATATATCCTGTAGGGTGTAGTAAATTTTCCGAGTGTATGGATTATCGACATAAACTACAACATGATGTCTATAGTTTAAAAGTATAGACATCTATACAGTTAGACAGTTCTTTATTTAGTTTAAATATTACGTAAAATCAAACAAAATCAGCAGATAATGACAAAAAAGAAATACACGAAATTCTATGCACTACACTGTTGTATAGTCTGAATGCGGTTCCTGTGTGAATTCATGTACATACGCAACAAAACACTGTATTTAATTTGCTATTTCCAAGTTGTTCCACAGACTAACATTCAGCACATTCACTTTTAGATGGGGCATGCGTGTCCCTTTTTCTTCCTTTCCAAGTTTTTGCTCCTAGTTAACCACTCTTTGAGTCAGAACTGTAAAAAAATTAATACGGAAAGTAACTATTTTCAAGATGTGCTGGCACAAATGATTCTATATTTAATAAGACATTTGCTCCTTAATTTTACAGAAACTGTTTAGATTAGATATAAATGTACTGACCAGTAGCAAGGGTAGGAAGAACAAGCACAATTTCCTGTTTCCAACATGTGCCCTGTGTGCGTATTCTGCTGTGGAAACTGTGACGCTACTGTACATTGATTTGGGAAGACGGAAGGAAATTCACACACAAAAAAGTCATGTAAGCCTAATAAAGGCTATATTTTGCTCAACAACCTTGAGAAAACGAATATTCTTTAACTTCTCTTTTTAATTATGAAGACAAACCAGAAACCTAATAGTAAACGTACACAATAAAAGTGGCACAACTTGACCGAGCGAGCGTCTAGACCTATTTCTTTTGGTTTGGTTCTCATTCTTAACCTTCTTATCAATATGTATACGTGACTATTGCCGTCGCCGGTAATAACCCATGAATATTTCGTCATCTGTAGACTTGCTTGGGCGAACCACGTTAAGTGCTAATATAACAGCGGGCTCCGACTTTTGGCAGCTAGCCGGCCTAGATAGCTCAGTTGGGAGAGCGTTAGACTGAAGATCTAAAGGTCCCTGGTTCAATCCCGGGTCTGGGCATTACATACCCTCAATTCCTGGGGGTCGGCAGAAGATTTTTTTTCTTGCTTTGCATTTAAAGTTCCTAACAGACCGACGGCTGGATTTTTAAAGTTAATTTATTAAGCGTGGGTGCGTACTTTTCGTTCATTTTCATTGAGAAAATGACTTCAAGTAGCATCTAAGTTACTCGTGTGTGACCCTCCCGCAACCACTTCTGTGTTTGGATAGCAATTTACTGAAGCGTAACTTTTAGTCTTACTACGAAGACAAAAATGCCCAAAGTGGCCGGGTATGGCTTGTACAGGCAAGAAGGTACTCGCTCAATTCTTTAGTAGTAGTAATGGTAGTGGTAGCAGCAGCAGCAGCAGCAGTAGTAGTAGTAGTAGTAGGAGGAGGAGTAGGAGTAGGAGTAGGAGTGGTACTAGGAATAGGAGGAGGAGTTTAAAAATCGTATGTAAAAAATCAGAGATGTGGTTTTGTACGCTGGGATTATAAACAAGAAGTCCATGGACCTTGGCTCTCTGCTTGATACCTGCAACTGGTGTGACAAATGGCAATTTTTTGCTGACTTATTTCATAGTAACAGATGGCCTAGCTCCTTTAACAAGATATAAGGCTTCGAAATCTGACTGACCTTGAATTTGACCTTTCAAGGCCACTCAAGGTCATATGCGATAATGTCATTGGACTCTCCATATGCTTTCATGTTTAATAGTGACTTATGGCCTAACTCTGCTCCTTCACAAAATATAAGGCTTCGAAATCTGAGTGACCTTGAATTTGACCTTTTAAGGTCACTCAAGGTCAAAT
>JAAUYG010091523.1_pt1 | contig 15618 bp, 10 predicted proteins | sample 7278091 | NCBI WGS metagenome assembly JAAUYG01 (sample SAMN14350201, study PRJNA611818) | marine sediment metagenome | isolation source: surface marine sediment (0.6m) | place: French Polynesia: Moorea | collected 2018-08 | reverse complement strand
ATATGTGTATCCCTAGCAACTTCCTTATATATATAGTTTTATTTATACATCTCTAAAGAACATGCAAGTTCAATATTCAAGCTGCTTTGTATTAGCGTATCAGATGCACTAGTAGCTGGAATATATGTAATAAGGTCATGCCACGCTGAAGAAAAGCTATGTTTGGGAAGTTGTGTTAAATAGAGTGCATGGTGCCTTTCAAGTAACAAATTATCCAGCATAAAATAATATTTCACTGGGGCTTCATTATCCAGTGAAGCTGGCAATTGTATTTACACCTGAAATAAGAAGGCATGCTCATCTGCAGAACTGTGAGTATTGTGATATAGTACACGTAGTAGGTATGTACATATGTGCAAAATCAATGTTAGCAATCATACTATGGAATCGCAATCAAGTTAGCAGCTTCTCAGTGTTAGCAGTGACAATATGTATCACAATCAGGTTAGTAGCCGGTTTTGATCCAACTTCGTGCAGTGAAATCATGTGATAACAGTATACACTTGACATCCTGCTAGGGTGATTCAGTGGTAGATAGGTGATGTTAGGCACGCAGTAGTACATAAGGTGATGGTTTGGGCATGCGCTGATGTTACACATGCTAAACCACACTGTAGTAACTGTACATATCTGGCTGTGGTTGTACACTCAAGAAGCAGAATACAGCTACTGGAGTTATTAGTGGATGGCTTATAATGCTGTCAGCAAAACAGGGTAGCACACTCAGCAGGCAGTGTAGTATCAGGCATTCTATGGACAGAGATTATACCTCTTTTGCACCATCTTCTTGTGTTTCGTTCTCTGCTGAAGTGGTCTGTTGTTCCCCGGCTGTCTCCTCCTGCTCCTCCTGAAGTTTGTTCTCATCTACCTGTTGTTGGGAATCATCTGTGGCTTCGGGTTCCGGAGTGACGGCCTTTTCGTCCCGTGTTTCCTCTGTCGCTATCTCCTGCTGAAGAGAAGTTTGCTCCTCCTGTGGTGCACTCTCCTCTCGTGTTTCCTCTTTGCTTTCCTCAACCGTTTGCGCAGCATCCTGTCCTTGTGTCTCCTCAGCTGTCTGTGTGTTGTCCTGCTCTTGCTCATCAGCTGCTTGTGCATTATCTTGTTCCTGATTTGTCTGAGCAGTGTCCTGCTCCGGCTCTTCAGTCGACTGCTGTGCACTGTCCTGCTCTTGTTCTTCAGCTGGTTGGGCACTTTCCTGTTCTTCAGCTGCTTCGGCATTCTCTTGCTCTTGCTCATTTGCTTGAGCATTCTCCTGCTCTTCAGCCAGCTCAGAAATATCCTGTTGTTGCTCTTCAGTGGGCTGTGCAGTGTCCTGCTCTTGCTCTTCAGTGGGCTGTGCAGTGTCCTGCTCTTGGTCTTCAGTGACCTGTGCAGTGTCCTGCTCATCAGTGACCTGTGCAGTGTCCTGCTCTTGCTCATCAGTCACCTGTGCAGTGTCCTGCTCTTGCTCTTCAGTGGGCTGTGTGGTATCCTGCTCTTGTTCCTCAGTTGGCTGCTGGACACCATCTTGTTCTTGCTCTTCCATTACCTGAGCATTGTCCTGCCCAGGTTCTTTGTCTCCTTCTGCTGTCTCAGCGTCCTGTATCTCTGCCTCCTCTCTGTCTGCAGTTTGGTCCTGTGTCTCAGCGGCACTGCTCCCTGCCTGCTGGCCCTGGTTACAGACAGATCAATTACAATCATTAAGACATTACTTCATCTAGCTCAGGGGGGATATTCTCAAAGAAAGTGCGGCAAAATTAAACGCTGGGCATGTTTAATTTGTGGATTGCAATCCTTCAGGAAGAACTGGAACGCAAGCTGGAATAAGATGGATCATGTCTTGGTAATTCCTAGGATTTGGCAACACAAACCTGCATGGAGTGAAACACTCAACATGTTCAATTTTTCTACCGCACTATGAAAACACCATGCCACCACAATTTGATACCGATACTTGTATGAAAGTTCTTCTACTGTGGTTAATTAAAAGGGACAGGCATTATAAGCAGTAAATGTTATCTAGTACAACAGTACATATACTAAGCAGTAACCGTAAGAAACATTCTGCCTTGTAATACATGCCATAGACTTATGTCACTATAACCTACATAAAAAAGCTGTAGAAATAAGGTTGCCAGTCCAATGCAGTACTTCTACTCCTCCATATAGTCAAAGCAAATGACTTTCACATGACAATGGTACTAACATGACAAATGCAGTACAGTAATGCTCCAATATAAGGAAAGAGATGTAAGGTATTTAAAAGCTACTGCATTAACATACCGATTCTACATCAATACTTCCAAAAATAGCAAGTCTGTACAACTCTACATCAAATGGATGCAAAATGTAAATACAGAATTATAATGTCCTGGTTGTTTATTAGCAGAATGTCCGTTAAAAAGACATAAAAGATTTGGACAGTTTTGAGTACAGGTTAGAAAAATGAAGATGGTACTTAAATGAGAAAGGAAGAAAAAGTGAAATAACCAAGGAGTTACATTACATATTTAAAATTAACCAATGATATATACACTGTATAAACAATTGTTAATCAGATATGTCAACTGATTTCAGTATGTCTTAGTGAAGCATGTACGAGGTGATTTGTCAATGTGTATAAATAACATGTCAAGAATGTAAGTGGTCAAAAGTGTCACCAAACATACTTAATGCTATTATGTTGTAAATTTTCTACGTTTTACACTTCTACGTTTTAAACTTGTAACCTAACTGGTAAGAACTATTCTACTTTTAACAAATACCAAAATTCATAATCCTAGGGTAAAAGTGTCAACTAAGGAATGACAGTCAATAATCCTGTGTTAATAAACCACAAAATATATATTTTTAAAAAATCAAGCTCTATAATCCTTAATATACGGGAGGGATGAACCAGTGACATTTCTCATGCAGCATTCTAAGTGAAACTGGACAAGTCTAAGCTGTATGTTCAACTACATACTGGTGACTAAATTAAGCCTTACCACTGCCACTTCGGTAGTTTTTGCTGCCAATTTACGTGCTTTAAACCCTTTAAAACCAGCTTGAATTTTCTCTGCGGCCTTAGCAACCTCAGGATCTTCCAAGTCTATATCCACTTCCTCGGCTTCTTCCTTATTTGCCTTAATATTTTTGTTACTTTCCTCGGATGATTCGTTTTTTTTCGTGTCTTTTTCTTCTGTTCTGGCTTTAGTCGCCGAGTTGTCAACAGGTGCCACATCAGGGCCAGGCTGCTGCTGGGATTGAGGGGCCTTCGGGGAGGTGGGGAGTTTCGTCTTGCGGTTTTTGAACCCTTTGAATTTGGATTGAATAGCTAGGGCAGCTTTTTCCACCTCTGGGTCTCCCAAGTCGATATCAATTTCTTCCTCAGCTGGTGCTGCGGGTGGCACCACACCACCAGAGTTCATGTTTGTTTCCTCCGTTGTGGCTGCCTTCGCTGAACTATCAGCAGCAGCGGCAGAATCGGAATTCCCAGACGGGTCCTATGAGTGCATTGACATGAGACAGAGAGCACTGCTATATTAAACATGTTAATATTTTATAAACACTAGCTGCAGTGTACGATTTTGCACATGCATTGTGCTGTACAGTCTGAAAATTGAAGAGTCCCATATTGATGAAGAGTACCAGGGGGTAATATTTGACATTGATCAGTGACCTTGGAAATACCAATAACAGAACAATAAGCAAGTAAGAAGATTTCATTTTTTTTTTAACATGTTAGGTATAGGTGGGTTTTCATCATGATACTTAACATGCTGATATGTAAAATTTTGCTCCACAATACAATGTAGCAGTACTAACAAGTTATATGTTACATCAATTAATGATTACAATTGTATCTCTAAAATTTTTCATCATTTGGGGGCATTTCATTTAGACTCACTGAAAATGACATGCACTTGCAACTGAAATGAACGGTCAGCTACCAAATGTTATAGAACAACCTAGCTGTTCTCTTTCTTGTAGTTATTGCTGATTTCAAAATTTTGCACATTCTCAATTAACTTCTTCAACAGGAAAATAAAACAGTGGAATACATATCTGACTGAACACATGAGCCAGCATATTACCGGTATTTGTGTTCTTAAATTAACAGATTTAGCAAATTTCTCTGTTATCAAAAGAATTTTTATTCCCTGCAAAATATCTCTTCACTTTAATCAAAAAATTTTCTGGGAGGACACGATATTTACATGTTGCAGCGATATGCCATTTCACACACAAACACTGGTGAGATAACAATAGATAGTCAGCATTACTTGGTACCTGAATGCTGAAACACGCCACAGGTTCTTCAAATCACGAACAATTGGTGCTTATACGGAATAATGTAAATTAACAGATGAATCTCGAAGTACTATAATAGTGCTGTCAAGAAAAATAATCTGCTAGAAGATGACATTTCTAGCTGTATAATAACTACCGTGACCACACAATGTACGGCACGCTTTGTGAGGTCATGTACTTCAGGTCTACAAAGTAGACTACTAGTGACAGATCTCTAACCCTCGGTGCGATTAGGACATATATATTCACACTATAGTAAAATGCTTCCAACTAATCATTAATAACAGTCACATTAAGTAAATCGTGACTGTCTGAACTTCCCCAACGCTGCATGGTGCAACCCTCTCATGTTTTATTCTCCCCATTATATTATGCGTCCCCTTACGGGCTTCCGTGGATCAGTTACCTCCCTGCCATATTTACAGAGTCGCCCGCTCTGATGAGAATTTATTATCATCTGACACCACGTTTTTCCACGCGGCCACCTCCAATCAATCAATCTCCTAGGAATATCTCCCCATCTTGTTGTCAATGTTCCTGTCCACCTACACGTACAATGTATATGGAAAATAATGATGCCTCTTGGAGCCTTTGCTTGCAATTTCCCTTGGCATACTATAATAATTTTGAAGAGTTTATGAACGGCATTTGGGGTTATCCTTATCCTGTTTATCAACCCACCCCCACCCCGGATGTGATATGATGTCATGAAGCTTATGAGGAAAAACGCAACGATGTGCCACATGCATATGCATGATTTTCAAGATAATTCAAAGACTCTACAGACGGGCGTACTACCGATGCAGCCCAGTCTCTTTTATATGTATTCATTAGTCCGGAAGAGGTAGTCTCTTGGTACACTGTATTCTGCTGCATCTGAACAAACTGTAATAGCTACCAGTGATTGTATATCCAATACACCGTGTATATGTCAGGTGTATACCTGGATGAAATGAGTGAACAAGAAAAGTGACTGTTTCATATTAGGTAGCAAGATTAAAAGACTGGGAATAAGGAGAAATTAGTTAATTTACCTTCTGATACTAAAGTTGTTGAAACGTATAAAACAATCACTGTAAGAAAGGTCCAGACCAGGCAAGATGAAATATCAAACGCTACGAGAGAGTGAGATACTACACATGTAAGTCTTAACTGTCCAAAGTAGAGAGTGCAGACATGAAGAAACCAGATACAGGTCACAAGGTCACAACCCTTGACCTTACCCTCATCGTCTGTACTTCCCGCCTAGCTTTCATGCCTTTGAAGCCCGCCTGAATTTTGCAGGCAGCAGCATTGACCTCAGGGTCATCTAAATCAATGTCGATGACCTCTTCCTCGGCAAGGTCATCCTGCTTTGTCTCCTGAGCTTCCGTTTCTGTCTGGACGTAATCCTCTAGATTGATACTCGTTTCCTGTCCAGCCTGCAACCCACCAAATTGATGAACCCCAAGCAGATGAGAATCAGTTCTTAGAAGTGTCTGTCTTCCTTTGGAGTACATGTACTAATATTAAACATTTCCAGATACAGTACCGAATCCCTTTCACAGAAAAGAAGTTCCTGAGTGTTTAAATCGGTTTTGACAAATTGTTTCAGATCAAATATTTAGAAGATATTGCCCGTAATAAATAGGAGCATCCATAAGCTAAATTTAGACTGAATATTAATTTTTTTATAATTTAAAAAATTTTTTTTTATGTATTTTAGTTTACAAATTTTCCCAAGTCTAATCCTTTTACGTAAGACCCATAAATAGGTGAATCTATGATCTACAAAATTTGTTTTATGCATTTTAGTTTACAAGTTTTCCAAAGCCTAATCCTTTTACTTAAGACCCATAAATAGATGAATCTATGATCTACAAAACTTTAAACATGCATGTATATTACATATGTATGATGGTTACAATATTGGTTACATATTGGTTACAATATGTTTACAAGTGATTTACACGTTCGGGAGTTGGACTGATAGAGACTACACCTGGTCTACGAACTGAAGATAAGTGACAAGGACTTTAGGCACAAAAATTAAATTAAAGATTGCCTTCATATCAACCCTACAATACTGGACCCGAAAACAGCAACTTGACAGTGAAGGATGTGTGTTGGGAGCTGAAGAGAACTGAGAGAGAAAGTGAAATTGTAGCTTTATAATTCATCAGATACACACCCTGATGGCCTGAACGTCTTTGCGCGCCATGTAACCTTTGAACCCAGCCTGAATTTTTGTCGCAGCTTCTATGACTTCCTGATCATTGAGATCGATATCGACTACTTCTTCATCTTCTTGTCTTCTATCTAGTAGTGGCTCCTCATGTGAAGGCGACTGTTGTTGTTGTTGCTCCTTTAATGGGATGCAATTTTGTATCAATGGAGAGCTAAGCATCAATCGGAGGGTCAATGAACTACGTATAATGTCTTACCAAAGAACAATTACGACTGAAATGAAATTCTACAGTATATCCGATTACAGGGGAGGGTATGCTCCATAATACACACCCACCGGTAATGATTATATTTGCACCTGTACCCTGTCTATACTCTACAATAACACACCCCCACCTTGAGATTAACAAAGCCATGCAGACATTTATTTTATGTCCACTGTAGCCAAGTGAGTTTTAAGCAGTGTATATACGATAATGGGAAACAAAAATTTAGACTTTTTCAGCCCCAAAGGACATGTATGAATTCTTGAACACACAGATATTCTCTGGAATGCAACCAGCAATGGTGAGTGTGAAAAAGAATTTAAGCCACTGGCATACATTGTATCAATGTCAAGTTTAGCTGGGATTTCCCTATTGCCTTATTACTTATATATAGACACTACTCACACTACCATATTTATTCCGTTAAAGCACACGGTGCCCTTAGCGTGTTTAGAAAATTAGAAATCATTTACTTATGGGATGTTTCCCACTGAATGTCCTTGCTGTTTAATCCAATCAGCCAAGCACTGGGACACTGTGGAAAGGCCTACAGAAATCACATTGTGTGTGCATGACAGAGAATGTGCCGTTACATAATGAACATAGTACATACAGATTATATAATCATTTGTGTTGGTGTTTACAATATCTTTAACAGCATTCAATTTCACAACATGTAAACATGTTTTTCCTCGAATCAACATCCATAAATGGCTACTGCATACACTTAACACTACAGAAACAGTCACCAAAAGATGAGTGTTCTAACCCAATCAAAAAGCCTTCAGTTCATCAATACCCGGAGGAAAACCTTCACCAAGCAGTAGAAGGACCCATCACCACACTTTTGATACTGTTGACTATATATCCCCAAATCATGCCCAAATAGAATTCAAAGTGGGGTCATGACCTCCTGGGAGCTTACCTTCATCACAGCCACCTCCTGCCTGGCTTTATAACCTTTGAACCCGGCCTGTATTTTGGCGGCAGCTTCGGCGACCTCGGGATCATTGAGGTCAATATCGACCTCCTCAGCGTCCTGCCTAGCGCTGGTATCGGCGGCATCCTCCTGCTCAGCCTGTTCGGCTGCCTTCTGGGACTCGGACTCGACATTTTCCCTAAGAAACAAAGCAATCAAGGAAATTTGTTAAATGATTTCAGAAGAAAATATATTAAAGTGCAGCATATATCAGTGACCTATTGGTGTATGTATAGATGTAAGGTGGAATAATTAGTAACTTATTTTTCAGTGGGGCAAACCTGTAGTACATGTATATGGTTCTTTTAAGTGGTAACTCATTTACACCCATTACAGATGAGCCAAGATGTATTGTACCAGCCAAGCATATCCTCCTTGTGCTATTGCATACAGCATAGCATATAGCATTTTTTTGAGTGCCAAAGCACCCTTCTTCATAAGATTGGATATTTCGTGAAAGGATCATCTCGTACGTGTGGTGCCATCTGAGTTTGGCATGCTATAGGAAGTGATTGGCCAGAGCACATTCATTGTGTGCTGCGACATCACATGATAATGGTGTATTTTGTTCATTATAAAATTATCTATAGCATTTCATATTTCAGCCGACACAAATTTCTCAACTTATTGCCATCTAACCACTCCTAGTAGTATGCACTGTTGAGATTTTGACCAAAGGGGCCATGTGCCATTGCATCTGTCTTACATAACCTGGTTTTCAGAAGGTTGAAATGTGCACAGCCACCAATACTGCACAATCAGGTCAATTTCAAGGTAGCAGCTAGGATGGTGATAACTTGCTAGTGGCCACCATCCTCCTAAGCATCAACAAATACAACCTTTTACATGTTTCATGTCTAAATTTAGACACTGGGAACTGGGAAAATGGTCTTATAACACAAGGCAAATGCTGTTCGTAGCAGTACCCGGCATCCAATTTCTGTAATATTACTTTTTTTCAAAGCCTTAAGGAAATGAGATCCCTTAATATACTTGCAAATCAGTAGACATTTTCTGGATACATTGTAACAATATTGACAAGCAACTATATCTGCTTGGATGGCAGTATCAAAAGGCCTCCATGATGAAGGTGATTTTGCAAGAGTTTGATATAAGGTAAAAGTGCAATCATAGATGTATCGTGTGTATTTGTACGACTCCTTCAATCACGTTCAAACTGGCAGCTCGCAAATCTCTCTAATACATGAAGGTATTTCAAGGACACAGAAATTGGTGAGCTCATGGATCTTTCGTAATCTTTACCTCATGGTCTTGACCTTCTGCCTATCCTGGTACCCTCTGTAGGAAGACTGAATTTTGACTGCGGCCTGTTCCTGTCGCAGCTCCTGCACTTCCTGCTTGGCGTGGTGCTGCCGATATTTGGTCTGGATCTTGAGAGCGGCATCCTGCTGCTGGGGGTCACTCGGGTCGATATCAGGCTTCTGGAGACAAATACAGTAGCAATTTAAATTTTATTCCTCGATCAGACAAGTAGTCATATACAATTCATCCTGGCTGCTGGATTCGAAACTATTTTGAAATCATCACTTACAATGTCTTTATTTTTATATTGTTTGTCATATGTGTTTATTTCATTAATTGTTTCTTTCTCTCTTTCTTATGTTTGCGTGTGTGTGGGGAGAGGGGGGCACGTAATTAGCTCCATCCATACCCTATAGTTAACTTATAATTATGGTATCCCCTTTACATCCAGAAGTAAAGCTCAAAATAAGTCCTATATTTATTCATAATCTGCATGGAAGCACCTGTACTCATTTGAGAGATAATGACTAATAAATTATTATTTGAAAACTTGTCATGTTACTCACAGAGTATATTGTTTTAAACTTAAACAGTTCCTAAATTTCCACTGCGCTTCCGTAAGGACATGTATGGTACTTAAATCCTCCAGTATAAAAGTAACATGGAAAGCCCAACACAACTGATTCAATGCTTAACTTTTAAAACCTTCCCATTAACTTTTAAACCTTGTCACATTAGATTCATCTGCCACTACTGGTTATTAAATTACATGTGCCAAATTTTCAATTCCAGCCCCTATAATGCACTTGATGATATGCCGATTCTGGCGAACCACTCAATATTTAAAATGTGTCTCATAAAGAAGTATAAAACATTTGCAAAGATGGAGATGAATTTTTATACACATGTACATTCATATTATTACATTATTAATTAACATACAGACATTATGCTTAACACCTAAATTGCAGATCATACTCATCATTCACTGTCATGTCCCAAAGAAAATGCTATAGCGGCCTCTGACACAAGCTAAATCCAGCAGTCAGAGACCATCGCTACAAACCACAGACATCAAAGCATTGCTGTCCTTCATTAATAATGTACGATTTGCCATTAGATTGCAGCCCCAAAAAGGAAAATAAACGTCCCGCTTTTTTTTTTTTTAACGCATACACTTACGGGATCCTCGAAGGATTAGACACAAGCAGGATTATGAGCTATTAATCATGCTAATCACCTGAAAAACATGGATAACTGCTGACATAAAAAAAGATCTGTAGCACGGTTTACCGTTGGGATGATGGCTACGTAAAAGTCTCTAATCCGTAAAGCTTCTTTAGAATGACATTCCATCAATTACGCCATTATGCTACATTCGGAAACTGCAGCCTACCTCAAAGGATTCGTTGTTGTAGAAACGGTCTTCTTGCTCGGCGCCTTTCTGTGCTGGGTCCACACCACCGTCTGGTAAACAAAACACAAATGTGAAAGGAATTGAAAGATCAAGCCTTAGTCTTAAGCTACACCAGGCTAATCTCGTCTTCATTATTATGAACGTATTGTGTGTATTTAATCATGAAGACGTCAAGATTTTTCGTCAGATCTTCTATCCATGTAGTACCGGTAGGAGTTTTTGTCGCTCACACTAGTATTCTGAAAAAAAAAAGGTTAGTGCCACTTGCATCTTCAATACTTCCTAGCTAATATTAGTTAACTTAATCAACACCTCAAGTCATGCGGTCACAATCTTCTACAAACAGCAGCGCGCAGCAAACCGAATGAGCCTGAAAGAGAATGAATTTCCTCAAATGGACCTGAAATTTCTCCTGGGCATCGACGATTACTATTAACCAGCTGCTTAGTAAACAAGCATTATTAGTCCTGCCATCAGTAATGTAAATTCAGTTTTGTTAGATGCTTAAACAGTGTAAAATATTTGAATTATATATTGTGGTGCCAACAATACAACAATGTTGTGGTCATACGGTTTTACTATAGGACTATTGAAGTTTTACTTTTTACGTCATGTTTTACATTTTATTAGAATTTCCCTAGAAGACCATGTGTTCTTCCACTTAAATATACACTTATTAGTATATGCCTCCTTACACACGCAAGTTTGAAAATTCACAATTTTCAATCGGTACTATGTATATGTGGTAATATGCTGTTCAAGGATTCGTCATCATAGCTCAGATGACAGTCGTGAACAAACACATGTGAAGTCACTACATTAAAACTGTAGGCACAGTACATGTATATATGCAGAAAACCAACTATAGTCATGCATATTATTAAGCTGATCTGGAGTTCTCGAAAACATCAAATCTAAGTTTTTTAACTGAAGCCAAGATTCTTAGCCATTATATATAGCCAATCACATTGCAGTAAAAATGCCAAGAACTCAAAAGAGTCTGGTTGAGCTGTTACGAGATACCGGTACTTAGTATATGTCATCTCATTGACTGTATCTGCATGGGCCATATTAAATCACCTATACTTGTGCAGCGGTATGTATGTGTGTTAAACTGGATGCACAGTATCCCACCCACCCCAAAAAACTAAAACAACAAGATTCTTTGTTTTAGGAGTCTCAATTATTTGTTGTTTGCCCTTCCAACATTTATTGCAAGATCTCGTTCGGAGCCGCCATCCAACTTTGTATCTCCATGATTACCAGTATATACTTGTAGTTTGAATGACAAGGCAAGATCTCGTTTGGAGCAATCCATCCAATTTTGTATCTTCATAACCAGTATATACTTGTACTATGAATGACAAGGCATGCATACCAATGTATCACATTTTATGCAATAAAGTACCCTATCTCAAGAGATAACAAAACTCATATGTATATATAACAGAATATCTATGCACCAGTGCATGCATGCAGGGAGTGAAGGAGACTTTTCCCCTGTGGAAGCTGCCATGCTGGAAGAAACAAATCAATACTTGGCTGCAGCAGCAGACCTATCTAGCACCTGTGTCCTCTCAGCTGAGTTCTTCAGATCATCAATTTCAGTGACATGAGCATGCAGGGTACTCTATCCAAAGCTCAGTGGGGTTGCCACAGACAAATATATAAATTCTATACTGCCACTGCATTGACAATAAGTGTACCTAACAGGACAGCTAGACCAACCGTACATCAATGGAATATCAAAACCTTTCAATCCATATTTGAGACGAAGTTTATAATTGACTGAAGCAAGTTATTTTGTATGGAAAAATTCATGGCAAAACGAAACTTTCCAATAACTTAAAAGCCTTCTGTAATATAATTCTATGTAACGCATCACACTCCCAACTTAGGAAGAGAAAGCAAACTGCAATAATATCATGGCACTGGATCCATGGAAGCGTTCATTTGTATGGATTCCACTGCTATCATCAGCGCTAATCACACAGGCTTTTATAAACCATCATCACACTCACCGGGGTTGGCAGCTGGAGACTTTATTCCATTCTGATTATTTGCCGTTACTGCAGCATCCTTCGACGTGTTCAGGTCATATTTTCCGCTTGATCTGGCACAAGGACACCCGAGTGAGCTTCCCATGATCAACCGCTGAAAGTTTCTCGTCTAAATCGATCAATTTCTTATCCCAGGCTACGACGTGAAAATTTTAGTGCAGAAGATGAACAGTGCCAGTCACTGCCAATGTACCTCTTCTCTAAACCAATTTCTCCCTGAGAATGTCTCTTGTTATTCCGTTCTGCATGTCTTCAAGTCTCTGTCACGGAAACGCTGTCCTTGAAGGAATGTTCACCTTGTGTGTTGGTAAATATCCTATATAACTAACTGGAAAAGGTTTATATTAACTGTGGCTTCAGCATGGCAAAGTTAATACCAGAGCAGATTACAATTAAGCTGCATAAAAATCCAGCCAAAGTCTTCTACAAACTTAACCTTTGCAGCCATTGTGCCTTAAAGTTTTTGTCCATCCAAACAGTGAGAAAATGTGCTCAACATGTTGGATTGCTCTATTTGGTTATATCCACTGTAATCAAAGCCCTTCTTGCTCAGATATGGCAGCAAAGGTACAAAGAGCTGAAAGTGCAGTGACAGAAATTACTCAAATGTCAGAAAACCTGAAGTACATGTACATGTACATACAAGCTATTCAGGGCATCTTGGTGATCTTAATAACTTACATGTATTTGATGGCCTGAAAATGGCAATGCATGCTCAGTCAGTCAGCTCAATTCCCTTACTGGGTCATACTTAATTCAGTTAGCAGGGCTCTGTTTCATAAACATAACGACGTCTTTACTTAGGCAGCTAGCCTATGTACAGACGTCTTTAAAATTTTATGAAACAGAGCTAGGCCAGGAGGAAGAAACATGGGTGTAATTTTGGCTTTAAACAGCATCCAGTGGCTTTGGACAAATGATTTCAGATGTGATTTAGTTGCTTTGAAAACAATTGCTACAAATGAGATCTTAGTAACTGGAAATCTGTAACTGACCTAATCCAAGTCCTACTAAAGTCTTAAGTTACACATGTTACACATTGGGTCCAAGTCAGGTTTCTTTACTTGACACAAATGGTAACATGATTGACAATATAAATTTATATTCATGTGCATTACATATAAAACAGCAACAAGACTTGACCGCTTCTTAGTAGGTACATCTGTTGCATGTTCTTTCTGGTTCTGGCTGATCAGCTGTATAATTTGCTTCACTCACAGAAATTCTACATCATTTCCCCACTGGGGGTGGAGAGAGTCTCTTTTTTACAAAATATTATTCCTAATAAGAAGCTTCAACTACCCATGCATAAACAAATGTAACTGCACCCCACTTGGGGAGGAGATTGGCATCACTAAGGCGGCCGGTATAACATTGTAACCTCTAGGACCAATGTGGACACGGAAAATGAATGCATGATCAGAGGTCACGCTAAGCTTCCGTGGATGATATCATCAGAGACTGTGCCTTGTGATTTATGCCATGGGGTAGTAGGCAAGGTCAATCATGTTTTAACTCACACAAATCCATGACAGAGTGCCAATATCTTGTTTTTATCAATGCCCATATGACATGATCGTATGGGCATCCATTATACATGCATCCATCAGAATTGATCACCCGGCGATCCAAATATTGATCTTAACACTAGAGTTGAGGTGATCAAGGCATATCCTCAGCAAGGAGCCATAAGTTTACCTTCTAACATTCCAGGTTTTCCCAAAAAATTATTAAATTTCATCCAAATTTATGATATCCTTCTGTCATTCATATGCCGTGTACCTTCTGCTGTTTAGCGCTGGCTGTTTTTGGTAGCCGATGAATTGCCATAGTCTGCTATAATTCAACTGATAACTGCTTCCTGGCTTGATGGAAGTTGATCAGTCATGGCATCCTTCAATTACAAGCTCGGGTAATGCTGAGCAGAGCGGCAGTGATCAAGGTTTTGTTTCCATCACAATGCACGACCCCGGCAACACACAGGCTCTCCTCTAATTCTGCACCATACATAACATCCCCTGGCTTGTTATCCCCATCACCCGCCAGGCCATTAAACACTTTATCTAACTGACCATCCGTTCCACACAAAATCGCTGGACGTCAGTTCTTTGGGAAGGGGGCTTGATTCATTTGTGACGCTGATCACTTATTCATGGGCTGACAATGCATCACAGCAAAAGCGGTTGCGTTTGGCCAAATGAAGCATGCTTTCAGAACCTCCCTCAATTTTTAAAAGCAAGGTGGTCAGAAAGCATATATAAACATCACGTTATATATGTATATATCCAATATTATCCTAGACTTGTCAGATCACAGCAGAGACGCTATGTCTCTGAGCACTCAATTTTATGGTAGACTGCGGCTATATGCAGTAAACGTATATGATGCATAAAATCCATTTGATTGCAAAGCACAAATGCTCTGCTTGGGGTGTGGCACTGTATGTCACTGTACTGACCTTATTATTATAGCCAGCATCAAGCTGGACACCGAGGCCAGTATAACACATATAAATCTCTATAATACTCCGTACGGCCCTGATGGATCGTAGAATAACAGGAGTGATGGCAGCCTTTCGTTGAGGTCTATATTATCCACTGATTCCGCCGACAGCCAGCGTCTCACAAAACATGTGTCCCTGTCCCCCTTTGTATGATAGTGCCGGGCTGCCCGTCCATCCCTTTCCGCTGGTACCGGCTTTTCCCAGCTCGCACCCACAGAAACCCCGCCTACAATAATAATGCCCTCACCCCACCCTACCCTCATCAGTGGTAATCTTCACCCCACTGAGACGGCTATGCGCCCCCAGCTGCCCCTCCCTCAGATGGGGCCAGCCGCATCACCCTCCTGCTGCCAATTAAGGAAGTGGGGGAGCAAAGTCGCCATTTCTGGTCTCAATGCCGCAGCATGCCACTTCATCAGTGTGAAGGGACATTGCTGAACCTGCTACATGTACTTGTAACCAGCCGGGGTCCCTAGATTTAACAATAGCAGCATTCACCATGTTCACAGGTAGAAGAACTACATGTAGATGCATCATATGGCATGAGCTGGGTTCTTCCAAAAATTCCTTACAGCCTCAAACATGAGCCTCACCCTGGCTTCATTGGGGGGGGGGGGGGCGCGCGCGCGGGGGGCGGGGCGGCCCTCGCGGGGGGGCAGCGGGGCGCGAGGGGTCGGGGCGCGGATGGACGT